>Ga0075466_1000319_pt1 | contig 17489 bp, 13 predicted proteins | sample DEB08_DNA_16_FD_71486 | JGI IMG/M metagenome (GOLD analysis project Ga0075466, IMG submission 71486) | Aqueous microbial communities from the Delaware River and Bay under freshwater to marine salinity gradient to study organic matter... | ecosystem: Environmental > Aquatic > Marine > Coastal ... | reverse complement strand
GATTTTGGCGAATCAAACTTCCCCTTTTACTTTTCACAAAAATGTAGTAAGTTAGAGAGAGGGCGGTACTTATTTATATAAGTCTCTCTTCTCTCTTCTACTACCAAGAATAGCCGCCCTCAATTTATAAACAATAAAGGTAATAGAATGGAAGAAGCAACAGCAAATATAAAATTCACTAAATCAGAAATAGAGAGCATAATAATATCTCTTGTTCATGCATCTAGGTCAGCAGAAATATTTAGCAATATCGAAATGAGTAATAATTTTACAAAAATAAAAGATGACTTAGTAAAAATAAAAAGAGATTTAAATAAACTAATAGAGGAGAATCATAATGAATCATTGGAACAAGGTCAAGCGCCGTATTGCAAAACTTGCGACTAAAGCATTAAAAGATAAACCTAAACTAACTCCACCAAAAGGAGCAATGCACCTACAAGATGTTAATGTTGGCCAACTTGTAAAAGTACACAACTCGTATACAGAAGGAATAATACTAAACAAAACACCAAGTTCAGTAACTGTATATGTAACTAAACATAGGTCAAATGACCCTTTCTATATGAATGAGCAACGATGGGGATTAACGACAGAAGTAGAGATTGTTAAATGAGACATTACTATGATAGAAAAAATCCAAGAGGTTTTAGATATAAAGATGAATCTGAATATTTAGAAGAAAGAGATAAGTTTTTTAGTCAACATGGTAATGGATGGTGGATTACTTGGGGATTAGAAAAAGTAAGAAAGAGAAGTAGAGTAATAAAAAAATAAGGAGAGAGAAATGGAAAAATGTTTTTCATTAGAAGAGATTAAATTAGCAGTAGATATTGCAATAGGAGATGATGGATTTAGAAGTAGAGAAGTTTGTGATATATTAAAAGTATTCTGGAAAGAAAGAGAAGAAGAAGCAGAACTAAGAACACAAAATCAACAAGCACAAGACTATAAGGAGAAAATAGCAAGTGGCTACTTATAAAACAAACAAGTTTAGCAAGTGTCCTTCTTGTGGTTTCAATCTTTACAACAGAGGCAATAATATGGGTAGAGAGATGTCTGAAATGTTGAGAGCAAGAAAACAATCTACAAGAAAAAAGATAAACAAAATAGCAACTATTATAAACGACTTAATACCTTCACAAAACAGAACAGAGTATTGGAAGTTTTTAATAGCAATTAAAAGTATATCTGATGGTAATGTAATACATGGTATAGAATCATATTATCAAGGAGGTCATGTAAATAAAGGTAAAGGGTTTCCTTATCTAAGAACTATAATACAAACAATAGGCAAAGATAGTGAAGCAATAAGAGAGTTAGAACGTAGAAGAATAGGTGGAGTTCCACCAATAATCAAAATAGAGGAGAGACAATGAAAGCAAATATACAAGACATAATGTTTCCTGTTAAAGAAGTGCAAGCTAGGTTAAGTGAAGCTCACAAATTCCCACAGAGAACAGAAAAAGATACTGGATATAAGTTTATCGTTAGAGAAGATACTGGACAAGTACTTTCTTGCATGACAGATAACTATAGATTGATTGACAATTCTATGGTAATAGAAAAATCTGATAAGATAATCACTAAACAAGGTGGTAAACTAAAAGAAGTACAATCTTTTGGTAGAGGAGCAAGAAGTATAGTAAAGTATGAGTTTGATAATCATAAAGTAAAGATTAGTAATGGAGACATATGTACACCAGAAATAGTCTGGGCAAATAGTTATGATGGAACTGTAGGATTAAACATCATAGCTGGAGCATTTAGACTTGTTTGTACAAATGGATTAGTTATTGGAGTTGTTGCTGAAAAATACAAAAACAAACACATCATACAGAATATGGAATTAAAAGATATTAGTGGTGTGATTGAAGAAACGATTAAGAAAACAAAGATGATTATGAAACATGAGTTTCCTGTTATACATGAGACAAAAGTAAAGCAATCTCATATTATAGACATTCTTAAAATGTTTCCATTACAATCATCAGATTACATGACTGGTTTATTGCTTGCAGAAAATCCTAATAATCTATGGGACCTTTTAAATGTTGCAACTAATGTAGCAACTCATGGTATGGATAGGAAAGCAGAAGCTACACACAAACTAGAAGCAAGAATCTATGCTAAGATATGTAAAATGGCAAAGGTAAATGTAGCTAGTGCCTAGTCTGGATTGGTACGATTGCCCGATTGTACTTCCTTATTATGGGGGTAAATACGAGATGAGTAAGAAACTTATCCCACTTTTGCCCCCTCATGAGAGGTATATAGAAGTGTTTGCAGGCGGTCTTTCTATGTTCTTTAGAAAGTCTAAAGCAAAATGGAACGTACTTAACGATAAAGATAAAAACATTGTAAATCTTTACATGAGTGTTATCTTAAAAAGAAAGGAACTAATAGATAATTTATTTTGGATTCCTAAAAGTCGTGATTTATTCTTAAATTTCAAAGGAGAGATAAGAGACGAGAATAATACATTCGAGATACCTGACCCACTACAAGCTGCTAAGTATCTGTATTGTATAAGATATAGTTTTAATAAACTAATCCATACTCCATTCTCTATGAATAAAGATATGAATAAAGATTGGGAAGCAGAACTAACATATTCTAGAAAGTTTTTAGGAGGAGCAACAATAGAAAACTTAGATTTTGACGAACTTGTTGATAGGTATAAACCTAGAAAAGGAGATTTCTGGTATCTAGACCCTCCATACATTGTAGCAACAGAAAAAGGAACATACTATAATCATAGTTTTACAATGGAAGACCACGAAAGACTAAGAGAATCTGTACAGAAGATACATGATGCTGGCGGTCACTTTATGGTTAGTTATGATTACAGAGAAGAAGTTGCTGAATTGTATAAAGACTTTGATTGTAGGATTCTTAATTGGAAGTATGTAGGAGCTACAGATGAAGCTAGACAAAAAGGTAGAAAGGAGTATGTTATAATAAATTATGAACCAACACAACAAATAAATATATTTAAGGAGAACGAATGAGCGAAGAACTAAAACAATTACCACAATCAGAAGAAGCAGAAAAAGCATTGCTTGGATGTCTAATGTTAGGAGGAGATAGAGAGCAAGAAATAGCAATGGCTTGGGTAAGAAATGATAATGCATTTTACAATGGAGATTGCAAAGATGTATGGAAAGCATTTAAAGAGTTATATAAAGAACAAGTAGCTGTAGACTTTATCACAGTTACAGAAAAAACTCAAGAGATGAGTAACAAATCACTTGCTTACTTTATAACTGGACTTACTGACTTTGTACCATCAACTGCTAACATTGAAAACTATGCTAAAATTGTATGGCAAAAATACATACAAAGAGAAACTGCTAAATCAGCAACTAAACTAGTAGATGCAAGTTATGATAACAATGGAACAGTATTAGAAATACTTAGTGAACATAATAAGTTAATTGATGAACTAAAGAATATTCAACCATCTAAACAAGTAGATATGTCTGTACTTATAGACAATATGAAACAAGTGATGAAAGAAGATTCTAATCTTATACCATTTAACTTAGCACACTTAGATTCATTTGCAGGCGGTATGACTCGTAAAGAAATAACTGTCGTTGGAGGTAGGCCCGGACATGGTAAAACTACTTTGATTATTAATATAATTAGAGGACTTATCTATCAGGGATTTAAAGTAATGCTGTTTAACAGAGAGATGTCAAACACAGAAATGCTAAAGAAGATGGTAGTGATGGAAAGCAAAGACCTTAACTATGGTCATGTTAGAAAGAATGAATTAGATGATAACGGACAAGATGAGTTTGATATAACATCAGATGTAATGAAAGATAAATACAAGAATCTAATAATGTATGATAACATACGAAGTCTAGATGATTGTCTTAGGGAAATATCTAAGCATAAACCTGACGTTGTTCTTGATGATTACATTCAGTTGATTCAAGTAGATGGTATTAAAGAAGGCAGACGATTCGAAATAGAAAAGATAATGCAAGAATACAAATGGATTTCTAAATCTGAAGATTGTAGTGTTATCTTAGTATCACAGTTAAACAGAGAGATTGAGAAACGTATTGACCCTAGACCTAGAATGAGTGACTATGCAGAAAGTGGTGTGATAGAACAGACTGCTGAATCTGCAATGTTTGTATTCTATGGACATAACTTTGATAGTGAACGATATGACCCATACAAAAGTGAGATTATTGTTGCTAAAAGTAGATATGGTAGGATTGGTACTCATCAAGTTGGTTTCAATGGTGGTAGATGTAAATTCTACATGAATGATAAACTAGCTAAAGATGACTCAAAGTAAAAACAAATCTTGTAATGGTTGCTACTATGAGCATAATCGAATTTGCTATTGGTTCGAACTTGTTCATGGTAGTAACTCTAAGATAATACCTAAAGAAACATTTGATAAAGGATGTACTCAATATAAAAATACATTAATAGAATATAAGTCTGGAGACGAATTAACAGATAAAGTTATTGATGTATTTAAAGGTGAAGTAATTGGTAAAAAGTACAAACCAAATAAATGGGTAGGTAATTATAAAAAGAAGAAGTACACTACAAGACATAACTATACAGAAAGGAAGGATTTTTAAATGATAACAATAGGTATAGACCCGGGTAAAAGTGGAGGAATAGTATTTGTTAATGAAGACAAAGTAATTGAAATGTATAAATGCCCACAAACAATCGAAGAGATGGCAGAAATATTAGAACCATACAGAATAACATGGGAAAATACAATTCCAGTTACTGCTTACATTGAACAAGTACACGCATTCCCTAGCGATGGTCGTAGCAGTGCGTTTAAATTCGGTACTAACTATGGGATTTGGCAGGGATTGCTAGGAGCTAATAAGATAGAAACTAAGTTTATTGCTCCACAAGTCTGGATGAAATCATTAGAGTTACCAAAAGATAAAGTAACTAGAAAAAGAGAGTTAAAATTTATTGCACAAAAAGTAATTGACCATCAAGGACTATTAAATAAGAAAGTAACACTACATACAGCAGATGCTGTTCTTATAGGAATGTTTGGAGTTATTCAAAGTGCTATAGATAACATGAGTTTAAAAGAAAAAGTAGATACATTAACTAAACTAAGAAAGAGAGAAGATAAATGATACTAGGAGATAATGTTATTGGTATTATATCAAACAGATTTAACGATGAAGAATTAAATGCTTATGTATTTAAAATAAATATTTTTCCATTTTCATTTTGTATAGAAAAACATTATGATATTTTACATACAGAAATAAAGTTTATATTGTTTAATACTTATACGATTGGAATTTATTTAGCAAAGTAATTGAAAGGGCAGTGGGGGTTCTCCTTATATTATATCCCCATTGCTCTGTACAATTTTGAAAGTTCTGCGTCAGTATTTTTCTTTGGTTCTTTTTTTACTTTAGATTTTTTCTTTTTAGGAACTGGTGGCATTAAAGTTTTAAAAGGTTCTTTCTTTCTTAATTCTCTAGTTCTTGAATTAGGATACAATCCAAACTCATGCATCATTAAATCCCATCCATTGCCATTTCTTAAAGCTGGATAATCTTTTGTAATAAATTTAGATGCTTGAACATTTAATGATGAAAGAAGTCTTGCTCTTTTTTGCTCATCAGTCATTCCATATGCATCATTATATCCAACAATCATTTCAGCAAGCATATTGTCTGGAGTTTTAATTACGTCATTTAAAGTTGCATAGTAAAATAATTCACCAACTGTAGGACCTAAAAACCCTCTACCTTTTACATCCTTACCTTCCATTCCTTCTTTAAATGTTTTTATTCTTTCGACTGTATCGTTCTCCATTAATCTTTGTAAATCTAAATTTAAAATACCACTTAAAAATTCTGTCATTAAATAAAGACCTGCAAATCTAAGTGGAACATGAAGGTCAGGAGAATCCCATTGTCTAGCAATAACAGCATCTTTAGACTTTCTTAATACTTCAGATTGTAATTGTAAAAAAGACATAGGATAATGCATAAATTGAAAAGCAACTTGTCCAACTGCACCTAAATTACTTTTAGTACCACCAACTAATGGAGCTTTTTGCGATGGAGAATACTCAAATGCATATTTATTTACCATGTCTAATCCATGATTCTTTGCTCTTTGAATAGCTGCTTGATTACCTAATCCACCTTCTTTCATCTCTTTAAACTTTGAAATAAAACTATATCTAAACATATGTTTTCTTAATAAGTTTTCTGTTACTCTTTGAAAGATAGCAGCTTTACCAGCTGTAGCTGTCATTGCACTATCAAATACTCTCCAATTTTTCCCATCTTTATACTGAAGTTTATGGTTTCCATCAGCATCCATTTTTATTTCTATATCTTTTTGTTTAACACCTTCTGTTTGGACTAATCCTTCTGTAAATAAAGGAGATGCTACATCTTCAAATTTAAAACCTTGTTCTTTTTCTACTGAGGTAATTATTTCTGCGAGTGATTGTTCTTTACCTTCTTGACCATATATTTTTTGGTCTTTTGCTAAATCATATTCTCTTAAATATTTTACAAATGCTCTATTACCTACACCTTGTAAATAGTACATTCCAGACATTGTATTTCTAGCAGCAGTACCAATACCTAAACCTAACTTACTAATAAATTGAACTCCTGTTAATGCTCTAACAGTTTTATTAACCCACGATGGTCTATCTTTATATCCTTTTTCAGCAATAGTATATGTATCTAATATGTAACTACCTAATCCTTCTGCTACATCTGAATCTTTAGGTAAGTTTCTAAGTCCTTCAAACATTAAATTTTTTAAATAATTAGTTTTATTAAATGCAATAGCATCTAATGAATACTTTCTTAATACTGCCATAGGATTCTTTTGATAATTCTCATAAGCAATATCACCTCTAAACAATGCACTTTTAGGAGTACCTATTTCATTAGACATCTCTGTAAATATTTTAGATAAATCTTTTAAATCTGTATCAATGTTTTTATAACTATCTTTTTCTGCTCTATCCATTATCTTTTCTATATTAAGAAATGATTCTGTTAAATAATGTGGAAAGTAATCTCCATCTTTAACACCTTCTTGTACTGCTTTTATTTGGTCATCAATAAGTTTTTCATATCTTTTTACTTTTTCTCCATTAGGAAGTAACATTGCTAATTCATCATTAGTATTTAAATATGATTGTCTTACTACTTTTCTATGTTGCTTTAATCCGTTAATAAGAACAGTTCCCATATCATTTAACAATCCTCTTGATAAGATACCTGCTTGAATTACCTCGTTAGATATTTTAGTTTTTGTACCATCGTTTTCATATTTAAAATATGATTTACCTTCTTTTTTTAAATCACCTTCTAAAAACATACGAAGTTCTTGTAGTGGCATTCCTCCATCAGATTTAAATATTTCTGCCATTTGATTAGATAAATCCATTACTCGTTGTGATTGTTCTGGACTCTTTGGATTACTAGCAGCTATTGTTAAATCATTTTCTAATTTATCTAAATCTCTAACAGATTTTATACCTAATCTAAACTTAGATTCACCTCTATTCATTATAGCATCAGCTTTTAATAGTTTCATTATTTCTTGATTTGCTTTTAAATACGTAGAGAATTGAGTTCTTTCGTAGTTAGCAGCGTTATTTATCTCTCTATTAATATACTTTGTAATAGCATACTTATTCATTACACCTCTTCTAACAAATAGATTTTTTTCAAGTATACTAAGTTTTGGATTTTTTAAATTTTTTGCTTCTTTTAATATTTCATTTTTTGTTCTTCTAAAATCTGCTTCAGTAAACCCAGTAAAAGAATCATTAGCAGGTTTACCAGTACCTCTATCGACAATAATGTCAAACATCTGTCTACCAAATTCAGAATCTACATCTCCATAATCTTTTGTTATTGAATCACCAAGATTATATTTTGTTCCTTCTATATTTACTGATTCACCATTAAACAATCCTCTAAGTAAATCTAAATTTCTTTTAGTAAATTGTTCTGGGGCTTCTATTACTGCGCAATTTGATATTTGAGACATTATCTATAACACTCCAATAATCTTTCTGTTTCATCTTTACCTATGATTCTATCTTTATCTTCAAAGGCAAGTCTTGTTTTAACATCAATATCTTTATAATTACCATACTTAAATAGTACGCTATAATTACCTTCACTATCATAAAAGTTCTTTGATGTATTACCTAATCTACCAATATCGTGTCTAAAATGCGCTGATAAAGCTGGACTATCATATAGCAATCTATTTGTTACAGCATACTCTAATACAGGGTCGCTGTATGTTCTGTAAAATCCATCATCCATAGAATATAAATCACTTCTATACAACCTAGATTCTTGCTCACTATGAACATCATCATATCTTCTTCTAAATTCTGCTCCGTAGTTTCTAACTATATCTTCTAATAAATCATCATGTTTTTTATCTTTTAAATATCTAAACACAGCAGAACCTAATCTTTTATTTAACTTTAAGCCTGGCATTTTAACATTAGTATTTTTTGCATATCCTATTTCACCAAAATTTAATTGAGGCTTTAACATATATCTAATTAAATTGTTAAAAGCACTTTCTCTTTGGTCAATGTCTAATTGTTTTCCATCTGAAAATCTTTCAATAAACTCAGATATTAATGCATCTTCTGTTTTTCTTGCTATATCCCAATTTTCTTTAGAATAAGGAGAATCTTTACTTTGAGTATATGTCTCTTGAACAAGACCACTCATCATTCTATTTAAATTATTAAATGCTAATATAAAACTTTCTTCTCTATCAGGGTCTATTCCTAAATGCCTTATTTGTATATCGCCAGTTTGCATTAACATAGATATTGCATCAATGTATTCTTTCTTTGTTACATCAGCATATCGTATAGGATTATCAATAATATAATATTCACCTCCACTAAACACATAACTTTTTTTAGGAGCAATCCATCCAGATTCTTTAAAAAATATCTTACCATCTTCATTTGTTATTTTTTGATATACATAAGCAGGTGCATTTTTATTATTATATATTCTACCTTTACTTCCAAACTTTATATTTTTAGTTCTAGTTTGATAAAAACCTTTTGTCTTACTCACACTCTTTTCTATTATTTCATTTTCTTTTTCATTTAAATAATCTAGAAACTCATGTGTATTTTTTAATTTATCTTTTGCTCTTAATATAGATTCAGTTTGATTTTTACCAGCATTTCTAATAAATCTTTGTAATGATGTTCTTTGTTTTTCTAAAGCAGAATGCATTAATGAATAACTTTTTATATCTCTTTCACTAACACTACCATCATTATATTTATTTAAATATTTTTTTAAAGGGTGGTCTGATATAATACCATTATTATCATCAAGTTGTTCTTTTAATGCTTCATAATCTGCTTGTGGAGATAAACTTCTAAATGCATTTAATCTATCCATTATGTTTTCTACATTTTTTCTAGCAAAACTTCCTTCTTTAGTTGATTTATCAGAATAAGATTCAATAGTTAATTTATCTTGAGACATTTTATCAATTAAAAATCCCGATATTGTAGAATCTTTTATTTGTTGAATATTTGCTCTATCAATGTCTATTAATATATTTTTAGGTTGTAACCCACCTCTTAATACTTCTTTATAATCATTAACAGTATTTAATATATCATTAAAGAACATATCATTTAATGCAGATTTTTTACCATCTTGTTGTCTATATCTAAAAGACAATCTATCATATAAAAATTTACTTGGATTATTATAAAAAGAACTTAACTCAGACCTAACCATACCTATTTCATTTGGTTCGGGGGGTCTTCTTCCTGATGAATCAAACACATCTGTAAGTATTCTTTGCGATTTAGATTTAACTCTTATTATTTCTTTTATTAAATCTTTTTTTATTTCCCTACTAGGACCTTCACCTTTAATTTTAAAGAAACCATTAAATCCTTCTTGTCCATAGTTACTAAGTTCGTTATCAAGATTATAATCTGGTGGTTTATCTCCAAATAATATATAATCTAATATCTGTTGTTGGTCTGCTTTACTTGCCCAATTAGGTTTTTTAGCTGCATCTATAATAGATTGTAATGTATTCTTATATCCTTGTAAAAATGCTCTGTATTCTTTTTTATTTGATTTAGATATAGAAGTTACTTCTAATCCTGATAAATTAATTAAATCAGGACTTCTCAAAAAGAAAGATAATTCAGTAGATAATTTTTTAACTACTCCAAAATTCTTTTTAGATTGTTGAAATAACTGCATATGATTAGAAAGATTATCATCATACCCTGTTCCTAATCCTGCTTTTACTACTTGACCATCTGATGTTTTACCAAAACCAAATATATCCATAGAAGATAAATCAGTTGGGAATATATATGCATCTATAGAAGAACCTAAATCTTTCCATATAGAGTTTGAAAGTTTTGAAGATTTAAGATGATAGTTAAATGCCATATCTACATCAAAGTCTGCTTGATGTGTTTGTGCTATGTCGTAAACATTTATACCAACAACATTGCCTTGTTCTCTATTATAAAATCCTTCTACTTTTTGTATAGCAACATCACCACCAAGATTGGGCATTCTTAAAGAAAGGTTTTCTAAATAATATTTACTATCTGATGTTTTATTTAATTCATTATATTTATCAAATAATGTTCCCATAGTTCTATTATTATCAACTTCATTTTCAATACGTTCTATTTCGTTTATTTCTTTAGATATATCTTTAATATTTAGTTCATTATAGGGGTCTTGAATTACAAACTTTCCTGCTATTCTACTTACTTGTATATCTCTCTTCTTACCTTTTTTATCTACTTCTAATATGTATTGTATCTTATTTACATCAGTCATTTGTGTAAGCCTATCTTCATAAGATAATTTTTTACCACCAATACCTACTTGTACTCTATTTCCAGAATTACCAACATTTTGAAATAAAGGAACAGAGCCTTCTAAATATGGTATTAATACAGAGTAAGATGCTCCTTTTGTTTTAGGACTTCTAATACCATTAATCAATGCTTGAGTAGCAGTTCTTCTTATATTTGACCTAACAAATACAGAGTTAGGGTCTATACCATATGACATTAAAGTTTCAACTGCCCCATTTGCTGAATCTTCAAACATTAAATTATCTTCTCTTAATTTTCTAAATAAAAATTGAGTAGCAGCTTGTCTATTACCACCTTCTCTAGATAATTCTCCAATCATTTTAAAGTATGCATCTACTTTATTATCGTAATCTACAAACTCATCTCTAAAAGATTTATATCCATCTGAATCTAAAAAGTCTGATATTGCATAAGTAACATTAGCAATTCTTTTTCTATCTTCTACTTTACCTAAAAATATGTTTTCTAGTTTTATCTTTGCAGAATATTGGTCTTTGTTTGCATTTGTTATTTTATTTAAAATAGAAGAACTAATATTAATATCATTTACTTTATCAATTGCTTTCATATCATCTGCACTAAGAGATATTTTATCTTTATAGAATGCTTTAGCAGCTGATTCAGTAGTTAATATATCTACGCCTTTTGCTTCCATTAAATCTGCAATCTTAGAATCGTATACAAAATTTGTTTTCATTAATACACTATTCATATTCTCATTAAAGTGAACAGTTGGTTTTACACCTGCTGTACCATGTTTGTTTTCACTAGCAGTAGCATCTCTACCTTTATGTAAATATAACAAACTAGCAGCTTTATGAGATAAGTATGATTGTGCATTCATAGATGAACTAATAATACTTTTAAATAGTTTATCATCTCCTACTTCATCAATATTTTCTTTTATTAATTCTTTACTATAACCACTCTTTTTTAATATTTCTTTATATATATTACCAGCAGTAAGTGGATTAGATTTTGTTGCAGTTTCATCTGCTATAGTAACAATGTTCAATCCTTCATCATTTAAATATTCATCTATATATTTATTTTGGTCGTCAGATAAAAAGTTTTCACCTTTTAATACTTCTAATAAATTTTTATTTGCCTGTACTTTTGCTCCTGTAGCTTCTCCTAGACTAACATATTTAAAAAATCCAGATGCTAAATCATTTCTTTTAAATGAATTATCAGCGTTCTTTACTATATCATTAAACATACTTGAAGATATTTTATCAAAGTACATTGCTCTTAACATTTGTCTTGCATCTGATTTAGAAACTGCTGATTCTGTATTCTTTACAAACTCTCCATATATTTTTTGATAATGTTTGTATTCTTTACTTTTAGAATCTAATGATGCTAGTTTAGAATCGTACCAAGATTTAAACTTTTTAGTTAATTGACCATTAATAGTTTGATTTGTAGGTATTGCTAGTGTAGTGTTTTGACTAACAATAACAGAAACAAAATCAGACATAGGTTGCATGTCTTTATCTTGTACAGCTTCATCACTTCCTTTTATAAAATTATTAACATCTTCCATCCCTCTACCATACATCTTGCTACCTTCAATTACATCTGCAAGATTAGGTATTTCTAGTATATCTGTTTTTCTACCATCCCAAGTAGCAGTTTTATCTATTATTAATATATCAATATTGTTATCTGGGTCTTGTACATCTCTAAATTCTTTAACAAACTCTGATAAAACTCCCTTACCAACAGGTCTATTAGAAAGTTCTAAAGTAGCTCCTTTATTTGAATCTTGAGATATAGTAACAGATTTAACATAATCTCTACCAATTACATTATTTAATAACTGAGGTAATGCTTCTCTATTAAATGATTCTAATTCTTTGTTGTATGATTCTGGATTAAATTGTTGCAATCCTTCGTCATCAATGTATGTATACTTTTGTACTAATGCTTTATTTATTTCATCTCGTATGTTTTGAAATTCTTTTTTAAATCCTTTAATACCAGATTCACTTAATGCTAAGTTAGCATTTTCAATTAAAATTTTTAAATTATCTTGTTTTAATTCTTCGTTAAATTTTTCATACTTTACTGATATTGTAGTAGGAGATATAGCATCTGATGATGATATGTTTAATGTAGAATAATCAGACATTGTTTGTGCTTCAGCTGCTTGTATTTCAAAATACTTTTCTTCGTTATATCCTTTTTTAAATACTTCTAAATATTGAGATAGATTTTTTAATATATATTTTGCATCACCTTTTCTATTTGCTTCTGCTATTACCTCTTTAAATGTAGGATTCTCTTGTATTTGTAAATCTTGTCCATGTTTGTTTCGTAAATACGTTGCAAACTTAGAAGTCATTCTATCTGTTCTTCTTTTAAGCTCTATACTATCATCTGGATTTATATTAGCATCATATAAAAAATTATCTAAAACCATAGTTTGCATTCTATTGTCATTAGATAATGATTCAATAGTACGTTCTATTTCTTTTGCTATACTATCTACAGATTCAGCAACTTGATTATTAACAAACTCTTGATTAATGTTATCTTTTAAATCTGATAACTTTCCTAAAAACTCCTGACTTAATGCATCAGGTGGGTTTTTCATAATCTCATCAAGTGCAAAGTTTATTTCATCTCTTTCTTTTGCATCTGTTATTTGTTTTCTATCTCCAACAATACCAGTTTCTTCATCATTAATATATAATTTGTTAATTAGATTAGTTATATTATCTGCTTGTACGCCTTGCTCATTTAATTTATCTATTGTTTGTTTATACTCTGAAAAAACTTCTCTATTAAAATCTGTAGTTAATCTATACATACTATCAATAGACGAAACAATATTTTTAGATTGTTCTAAATTAACGGAAGGTTCTACATCTATATAATCTCCTGTTATTGTAGACAATGCTTGTAATGATTTTTTATATCTATCTACATATTTTACTGCTTCTTCTTTGCTTAATCCTGATAGTCTTTCATTATTTAAAAATGAAGTTATTTGAGATTCGTCAGGTATAACTAAAATTTTTCTACCATTTCTAGTATCTATTCTAGCAAAACCACTTACTTGTATATTTTCTAATATAGATATATGATTAGGAGTAATGTTTGGAGAGTTTAATATTCTAGAATAATGCCATTTTTGTTGTTCTCTTACAAGGTCTTGAGTCATTTCGTAACCTTCTTTTCTAAAAGCATTTACAATAGTTTCTGCTTTATCAAATGAAAGTTTATTACCATCTCCAGGCTTTAATTCTCCTCTAGTTTTACCACTACCTTGCCCCCATACTTGAGCAATAAGATTTATTTGTAATTCAATATCATCAAATTTATTTTCTGTTTTTAATTTATCAAAATCATCTGGTAGTATTTCCCCCGCTGTAAGTTCTATTCTATCTCCATCTTGTATCTTAGGTACTTTATCTCCAAATTGTTCTACTAATACTCTGTATAAATCTGTTTGTCTATCTGATAAATTGTCTACATTACCTTCTGCTATATTAAATAATGCTTCTCTTTTTTTACTATATTTATGTTTTTGCAAAGCATATATAAAAGCATTTGAATCTGGCATAATATTTTCTGGATATTTTTCACCAAAATTTTCTAATCTTATTTGGTCTGTCATTGCTTTTATTGTATTTTTTATATCAGATTTTGTATTTGCATCATTTTGTAAATCTTCAATCTTTAACATTTCACCAGTTGTCTGTGTAATGTTTTCAACAAAACCTGCTTCTTTTAATACTTGTCTTAATTTTAAAAACTCTACTATTTCAGTATAATTAGTATCTGTTTCAGTTACTTTAGGTTTACCATCTTTACCAAGAACAAGAACATCAGCCATCTTAAATGGTTTTTCCATATCAAATACATAATCTGCATCATGTTGGATACCTAATTTTTTTCCAATATCTTTTAATGTTTGTATATGCAATGCTCCAACATTACTTAAAGCATTATCCATTAAACCATTCTTCCAAGTTTCAAAGTTTTCTATAGATAATTTTTTACCTTTAAGAGGTCCTTGAGTTATTTCTATATTTTCTATCTGTTTAGAAATATTTTGTATTTGGTCAGAGGTAAGATTATCTATATTTATAAAATTATCTCCTACTCTAGCATCTGTTAAGTTTTTTTGTAATGCTACAATTTTATATAAATCATGAGCATATAAAGATATCCTTGAGTTAGGAACACTACCTGCTTTTCTAGGTACACCTTTACCTTCTTTAGTTTGAGATTGGTCTCTATGAGGTTGTGTTTCAAATATTTGTTCTATTCTTTTTACAACTGGGTCATCTATTATTCCAGAATAAGCAGCTGAAAATTGTATATCATCATTAAATGCTTGACCATAATGTTCTAATGCTGTTGCATCAAGACCTAAATAATTAAGTGCTTTTATTCTATCAGAAAAATCACTATTAATATTTTTATAATTTTCTTCAAACAATGGTCGTTTCATTCTAGAGAAAAATGCTCCAGTTATAAAATGAGCAGCTAACTCTTCACCTTCCATTCCTAATATTAAATTAGTATCTAGTATTGTATTAATATCAAAATACAAACCACCTAATATCATTCTACCCATTGATGCAGTAACATCTTCTTTTGCTTCTTTATAAAAACTTTTCCATACAGTGCTTGGGTCTACTTCATCCATTATTTCTTTTATAGCTTTAACAGCATCTTTCTTTTCCATACTTTTAAAACTATACTTACCAGCTATTTGACCTATTGTACTATCTTTTAAATAATTATCTCTTGTTAATATTTTAAGTAATCCATTTGCTTGGTCAGCTGTTAATTCATTATAATCTCTTTGTTTAATTTTCTTTAAAGACTTTCTAAGTGCATTAGCAGTTCTCATAACAGGAACTTTACCCCCACCTCCAATCATATCAATAAATGGTAAAAGTGTAGAAAACACTATTGCGTCTCCAACATCTTTAGCGGGGTCAAATTCTTTTTGGCCTGCGATAGAGTAAACACCATCTTGTATTAAATTATATGTACCAAATAATACTGCTTGGTCAGCTGCTCTAGCAAAGTATCTTGTTATCCTATTAGAAGTATCAGTCCCTAACTTTGTATTTAATGAAGTTCCAATAACATCTGTTAAATTATTTATATGAATACCTTTTCCTTTTAACGCTCCTGTTGCCTCATCAGATATTTTTAATAATAATTGGTCATCTACTCCTTTAAAATCTTTTTTAAGTGAATTAAATACACTAGCTCTTACTTCGCCTTCTACTTTAGTTATTTCATCCATACTTATTTCGTATTTAGAAAGAGCTCCTTGCGGTCCTTTTAATGATTTATCTTTTAATCCTTTTCTTACTGAAGACTCTACTAATTCTTTCCCTAAACCAAACTCACTTTTACTAGCAAACTTTGCAGCTGCTTCGGCTGCTTCTCCTACAACTTTTGTAGTACCTAATTTATGTACAGCAGATACACCACCTCTTAAACCTAATCCAATATATTTCATAGGTAATAAGAAACCTATACCTTGACCTACTACTTTACCAAAGGTTGCCATTCCTTCAGTTTTATTATTCATTATATCATATGGATTTTTCTCTCCTGTAGTAGCTTCATACCCTATGCTAGGTAAACTAAACAATGCACTATCTAACACATTCCAAGTAGCTGCTCCTAATCCATGAAGTACACCTGACTTTTTATCAGAGTCTACTGCTTCTTCAGATAGACTTTGGTTTAATTGTTCAAATAATGATTTACCTTGAGTAGGTGATTGTGTTAATGGAGGCGTTGGTACTTGTACTTGAGATTGATTTTTTAATTTTTCAAGTAACTCTAAAGTTAATTTATCAGCCATATTTTAAAATCCAATTAAATCTAAAGGATATTTTTCTTGTATATCAGTTCTTTTTTGTTCTGTTGTACTAACTAATTTTCTAGTAATATTTCTAGAATCATTTATTTCTTTATTAATTTCTTTTAATTCTCTATCTAATTCTGATTTCATATCATTTTGTTTTAATAAAGTATTTTTTAAATCACCTGATAATTCTATTCCAGCATTTTGATAAGCTTCTCCCATCATAACGCTATTATCTAAATTTTTAATTGATTTTAATATTGTATTTTTCTTTTCATTTAAACTAGATGTATTACTATCTGAGTATTTTATTGCAGTTTGTAAATCAAGAATAGATTCAAACCCAGTATCTACTTCAGGTTTTAAATCTTCTTTTGGTTTTAAATCACTACTTAACTTTTTTAAATCTTCACTTATTAAATCAAAGTCTCTATCTATAGTGTAATCACCTTTAGCAAATTCAATCATCTCTTCTGTTAATTTTACTTCATTGTCTAATGATTTTTTCATTGTTTTAAATTGATTAAGCATTGCTTGATTGTCTGCTCCCTCACCTAAAACACCTAATTGTTGAAATGATTTATATAATCTTTTGTCATAGTTATTTTTAAAAGAATCTGTATCTTTTAAATAGTGCAATCTAGAAGCTAAATTTACTATTGCATCAGGACTTTCTTGTTCATATGCAGCCCAAGTAGCAGCTACTAAATCTCTTGCTATTTC
>Ga0075466_1000312_pt1 | contig 17658 bp, 16 predicted proteins | sample DEB08_DNA_16_FD_71486 | JGI IMG/M metagenome (GOLD analysis project Ga0075466, IMG submission 71486) | Aqueous microbial communities from the Delaware River and Bay under freshwater to marine salinity gradient to study organic matter... | ecosystem: Environmental > Aquatic > Marine > Coastal ... | reverse complement strand
CAGAATGCATATGCTCGTCAAGATAATTTGAAGAATAATGCCTTGCAAGCATTAAGTTCAACTAGTTTGTTAGCAGGCAGTCTTGGAAAGAACCTTACTAGCATGGATAAGAATATCAAGTTTGGTAAAGAACAAGGGTTAAAGTTTGGTGGATGGACTGGTGAGCAAGGTTTACTGAATCCATTTAAGGAAGGTGGATTTGGGGCTACGTTTTCTAAGGCTGGTGGTCCTAATATGACTATAGAAGACCTTGGTAAGACTAAGAACCTTATGGACTGGAGTAATGCCTATATGCCAAAAAATCCCTTAGAGTTTGGAGATGCTTCATCAATAAGTATGGCTGATAATCCTATGATAAGCTTAATGAGTCTCTATAATCAAAGATTTAATAAACCTAAATCAAAGCCTAAGCATCAGGTATCTAGTATGGATGGAAGTGCGGGATATGAAAAATATTTAGAAGATGAGCGATTAAGAAAAGAAAAAGAAGATTATGAGTTAAATAACCTGGGGGAAATAATATAATGGGTGCAGGATTCAAACCGAATTGGAATTTTGTCAATAACCCATACTCAAATGCGATGGGGAATGCTCCTACTGGGAGTGCTAAAGCTATAGCAGGTGCAGCTAAACTTGGTGGTAAAGCCGCTGGTGGCCTTGGAATGCTAGGTAAAGCTGGCGCTTTCATGTCAGGTGCATCATCAATCCTTGGTCCAGTTTCAATGGGTCTTCAAGTAGCTGGTATGTTACATGGTGCATGGAATCAAGCTAAACAAGCAAATAAAATGAAAGCCGATTTAGCGAAGAAGGCTGATACCATTCAAAATCAAATAACTCAAAACTCAGTAGCTTTAAGAGACGACCTTTCTGATATAGATGAAGATTATCAAGATAAACAGACTGACCTTGGTGAAAGCATTGGTGAGACATTAGAAGACGCATCTAAGAGCTTAGGTAAAACTATTAAGCGTGGCAGAGGGCTATTAACAGGCGCAGACACAATAAGTAAACAAGAGATTATGGATGATACAGGCAACTTTGCTGAACGCAGCATGGAAAGACTTAATACTCAACGAGGTGGGGATTATGCTGGTATTATAGACCCTTACAATAGACAGCAAGCACAAAGCCATCAATCTTTGCTAGATATAGCATCACAACGTAAACAACTAGAGAGTCAAGACTCTATGTGGGAGAATTTATTAGGATGAGTAACACAATAAACGATTTAATTCAATTTGCAGATACACTACAACGCAGAAAGGTTGAAGATAGGCGCTATCAAGACCAGAAAAATATGCAACTTGCTCAGATAGCATCAGTTAAGGATAAAGAGCATAAAATTATCGGTAGCCAGCATTTACTTAATAATGCAATGATGAAATTTAATAAAAGCGGATGGGAAGATGGTATATATAAGAGCTCTGATGTAAACTCTGATGATGTGCTACAAGAATACTTGACGGATATGGATGAGAAATATGGATTAGCGGGTGATGCTATTCAAGTTGGCGAAGCTCTAAGCAATCAGAAATCCAAGCAACTGGTAAAGGATGCATCTGAACTTAACCTAAGGATTAGAACTTGGGATGAGCAAAATAAAAATAAATACGCTAATATGAATCCATTTGATAATTATAAATTAGCCCAAGATAGAAAGGCCTATTTAAAGTCTCTTAATGCTGACGAGCTATATGCCAAGTTGTATGGGTCTTTTGGTGAAGCCAAAGCGATGGAAGGTACAGGATTAACTCCTGCAGATTTCGGTAAGGATGCAAGTTGGTTTCAGAAGCATCCAGTATTGACTGGGCTTGGAGGGGCTGGAATTGCTGGAGCTGGTCTATTTGCTGGCAAATCAGCTTTAGGCGCTACTGAACAAGCATTAAAAGGCATTAAAAAACCTAAAATGACGGCTAAGGTCTTAAAGGGCTTAAAAAAAATGGCTCCGTGGTTCGCTCCAGAAATTGGCAGAGCTATAGATGAGAAAACTGGTATGTCTATTCCAGCAGCACAATCAGCAGGTACAGCCTGGCTTGTTACAAAGGCTGGGAAAAATTTATTAGATGGAGAGTTTGCCCAGTTCTTAAAGAAAAGGGTGCCAGATGTCATGGCTAAGGTTGGTAAAAAAGCCGCTGCTAAACATGTTGCTTCTGCAAGCACTGGAGTTGGCGCAAATCCATACTGGCAAGCAGGACTTATTGTAACTGATTTACTCGCTGCAGGCTATGCTATTCAGGAATTATATAAAGAGTGGGAAAACTTGTCTAGTAACTAATTAAGGGGTAATTTTACCACATGGCAGAACAACAATTTCAACCTCTTTGGACTAAAGAGCAGTTAAAACAGTTTACCACACTATATGAAGGCAGAGGACATCTGCTTTCCCCTGAAAATAAGCAAAAGATAGAGCAGCACTCAGCATATTACAACGTCCCTTTCTATGAAGGTGAAGGTAGTATTATCAAGGGGATTAAGGCTGCTGGAGCGGGCATTGTTGACGCTCTAACGCTTAATCTTTTTGCGTCTCATGAGCCTCCAAAATCGCAATCTGAAGCTATAGCAAAAAACATAGGGCATCTGATTGGTTTTGCTCCATCAATAATGTCTGCTCCATTAAGGGCTTTGGCGGGAGCGAGCAGAAGCAGAGGGCTTGCAAAAGCTGCAGGATACATTGCAAAGCAAGGTAATAAAATCTCTCCCTCAATGATTATTGCAGACAAGGCTACTAAGGTAGCTGATAAAGCCGCTAATGTTGGATTAAATTTAGTTAATGCAGAGAAAATTAGCACGCTAACTGGCGCAAAAAAACTATTATTAGGTGGGCCTGCTAGAAGTATCGCTCGTCAATCATTTCATCTTGGAGTAGCATCAGCAGCAGGAACTCTGCCTGATATTATTCAAGGTAATATTAATAGCACTTGGGAGGCGTTTAAAGGTGGTGCTACAGCTGGAGCTGCATTTGGAGTTATAGGTGAAACTATAGGCCCAATGAGCCATGCATCACTCAAAAAATTATTTGATAATCCTAAAACAGCAGCTCAAGGTAGTACTGCCCTAAAGGCTATATCAGGCTCTTTAGTGCAAGGGAATATGGCAGCCGGTCATGGCGCTACTAACCCAGAGTTAGTATATGAGTATCTTTTAGGTGCTTATTTTGGTGGGCATGCAGGGACATGGTATAAGACTCGAGCTCAAAAACTTGCTAATGAAATAGATTCTCAGAAATCTGGCACTGAATCTCAAAGAAAAGAATACAATGAATGGGCAAAACAAACTGGGAAAGACTTACAGGCTCATTCAAAAGTAAGGGATGAACCTATCGAAGTTAGGGAGGCTTTGAAAGATTTACAAGCAATGCCTGATTTTGGAGACCCTTATGATAATTTAACAGGAAATTATAAAGACCAGTTAAAGAAAGAGGCAGGCTTAAAGGATGTTCAAGTTACCCCTATCGAAAAAACTCCTGAAGGTTTTGTTGATAAAGGTGAATATGTTGCTGGCAGAAAAGTTGTTACTGTTACAGAAAGTGCCCTTAAAAAGGATAACTATATAGCAACTACAGGTACTAAGGGTGACGCTGTCCTCTCTAATATTGCAGGGAAATATGGCTTACCATCATTTAATTATGTACCTCGAAGACCACCTAAAGAGATTCGTGCAGGGCTTGATAGACCTTTAAGCGAAGACCAAATACAAGAAGCTAATAAGCATATATCTAAAGCTTCTAAAAGCCTATCTGAGGTTGTTGAGCAGCCAGATGGTACCACAAAGACAATTCCATTGCCATTAGCCAATATAGACCCTTATAAGCGTACTTTAATCTCTAAGAATTATTGGGCTGTTAAAAATGCTAAAGAAGTATATTTGGTTACTGAACTACGTGGTGATACTGGCAATAAAATCGTTACAGATAGTATCCAGAAATGGCCAGCTCAAATGGCTAAGGATTTAGGAAAAGATTTATTTGTCTTGGATTCATCCACCAATAGATGGCATGAGTGGAATAAGCTTAGTAGACGTTTTGTACCGTTAGCCGACAATGCATCTCCCAAAAAACCTTCTGATTCTATAGCCCTTTTAGGTGGAGATAGAGCTACTCAGTCGCGGGCTATAAGGCAGTCTATTGATACATGGCTATCTAGTCATTATAAGAAAAACCCTATTGCAGGTGAGGTGGCTAGAAGAACTAGAAGGGTTCAAGCAGACTTAATTAAGGAAACTCAGCAATTAAATGCTCAAAAAGAAGGTATCCAGAAAGTATTAAAAGATTTATCTCAAGTAGAGCAGACCGATGATATTATAGCTCAAGTTAAGGGGTTAGAGAGCACCCTTGATAAGACTAATAAAGCTTTAGAGTTAATTGAAAGCCAGACTACTAAAACTTTTATAGAAGAGGCAATACAAGAAGAAGCTAAGACCAATGAGGTTATTGCAGAAAAATTAGATTTTGATACTGAAATAACAGATAAAGAAATTTATAAGACATCGATATATTTATCTGATAAATATTTTGAAGAGTTTTGGGGAGCTAGGGCTGGAATTGAAACATCTTACAACCAGCATATTAAGAAAATAGAAATATCCCAAGCCATTGATGATATTATCTATAAGAAGCATGCAGAACGAGGCTCTAAGAAAAATCGCTCAGAAGATGCAACTAAGGATATAGAAGATTATATTAACGATAAAGATAGTCAGTTTGATAAAACAGACTTTAAATTACCTGAGCAAGCTAGAGGGGATATTAGACAGGCTATATCAAGATATAATTTAGGTGCCCCTGTTTACCATTTAGCGTCTGATGGAATTACATATTATAAAATCCCTGGCAATAATCAGGTCTCTAGAGGAGGGACTCGTAAGAACCAATTAGAACCTGAAAAATATATAGAATCAACCTATAAGAATGCTGCAGAAGCTGCAGGTCTTGAGGTTAAAGAGCCTTTTATGTTCACCCTGGACCATGTAACGCGATTTAATAAAGACCGTGGCTTTAATGTGGATATGGAATTATCTAGATTTAGGCAACAAGCAGACCCTGCAGAGTACCGAACTTTTATAAAAAATGTTGCGGAAAAAGCTGACAAAGAAGGTATGTATATATTTGGTGGGGCTAGCGATAAAGACAGGCTTTATTTTATTAAATATCACCCTCAAGCCAGTGAAACTGTTCAGAAAAATACTCAATTATTTTTTAATCAGCTTTCAAAGCAAGGGTTGTTCACTAAAGAGGACTTGACTCTTTCAAGGAAGCAGTCTGCTCAAGATGGCATGACTCGTAGTCAGCATGACAAAGCCTTGATATCTAATATACTCTATGATTTAAGTATGAATGGACAAACAATTTATGACATTCCTAAGTTTCTTAAGTCTGATGCTCAATTCGTAAAAGGCTCTGCTGGATTTAATAAACGTGCTCAAATATGGTTTACAAATTCATATCCTGCTGATGCTGAATTTATCAAGTCTAATTACATTAATGATGCTGGACAGTCTCTATTAAATAAGAATGGTAAGTATAACACTATTATGGTTAATGACTTACCTGAGCATATCAGAAATAAGATGGATAAAAAGCATCCAGATTATGATAAAGATTTTACTTTTGCTAAAAATTCATTAGATAACATAGAGAATCCAGAAAATGTTGATGGCGCTATTATAGTTCCTGATAATTTACTTAATGTAATTAATAAAGACTTTGGGGTTCCTAAATCTGGCCAGAATAAGTCATTCATCATCTCTCCCGATAGAGAGCATGGAACATTACTTGGTAAGTATATGATGCATGGAGCAGGCCCAGAATTAAGTAAAATGATGGAATCTCAAGGGCTTCATATGATTATGCAAGAAACTGCTGTTAAGCAGCGTGGTACACGTGAAATAGGTGATTATTTTATTAAGGATGGGGAGCTTGATATACAAGCAAAAACTTATGAAATAAGCCCTGAAGATGTTAAAGGTTCATATGGCGTATATGGTAATGACCACTTCTTTGATACACAAAGGCTACCTAAACAAGTTATGCTTAATATGCTTGAGTCTAGCTTTAATCCAATGAGTCAAGATGTTATTAATGAGTCTTTTGATAAGATTATAGGCAATCGCTGGAATGGTGAACCAGAGTTTCAGAATAAGCTAAAGAATTATTTAGAAGATTCGGCAGAGGGAATAGAGCCAAGCTCTAGAATACCTAACTTAATTAAGAACATTGAAAAGATACCAGTCTTTGACCTTGTAGAGGCTGTGCGCTCTGAAAGCTCTCCTCAGTTAGCAGAAGCATTGTATCAGAAAATGCTTAAGGTTAATAAGGAAAATGTAGCTATTGAGCATAGGGATGGTGATATTAATTCAGGGCAATACAAAGAATATCTAACTGAATTAAATGAGTTTAATAGTATTACGGACCGGTTGATTAAAAATGCTACTGCTATAGCAGAAGAAGCTAGAAGCGCTGGAAGTAATATTACTGCCGATTCAATCTATAATCATAAGTTTATTCGAGACTTTAAAGCTAGGGCTGTACAAAGCTTTTTAATTAATACTGCAGCTAAACCTTTTATGGGTAACTCTGGGGCTGCATATATGCGTCCATATGATAAAGCTATGCGTATCAATCTTGATAAGGCTAATGAATTGCTTGATTTAAATCATTTGAATGGCATTAATAAAAATGATGAAATATTCTTTTTAGATAATTTTCATAAAAAAGTGAAAATATATTTAAATGATGCTAGAGGGTCAGAGTATAAAAGCACCCTAGGTGAAGTATTTTCTGACTATTCTAAGCTTCAATCAAAAAAGCGTAATAAAGCTGATAATGAGCGTTTAGCATATTTAGAAGAAGTTTTAACTGCTGCTACAGTAAGAGTGCCAATGGATTCAGTATCAGGCATGCGTATACTTAAATTTGGTGGCTTTACTGGTAGAGATGGGCATGGCATATTATTACATTCTAAGGCAATGAGAGCAGAAGGTGGAGCCGACCTTGATGGGGATAAAGCCTTCTACTATTTTGGCGGCACTCGTGGTATGTCTAAAGATATGATGCAAGAGTTTCATAAGAATAAAAAAGAATTTGAATATACTGATGCTAAAGGTGAAATTTATACTAAGGATAATAAAGAGGCTCTAATTAATCAGGATATTACTATAGCTGGGGTAAAGTATAAAAAAGGTACTCCTGTCAGGGAACTACTTATTGCGCGCGCAGAAACTGAGCAAGATAAAAATAAAATGGCATTAGCTGAAAGTTCATTAAGCCATTATGCCCCCTCTGAACGTATACGTATATCTTCAGCTGCAGTAGATGGGCGTAATCAATTAGGTCCAGCAGTTTCTAATTCTCAATTAATGAAAGGTGCTTTTAATTCAATAGTCGCCTCTGGTGGTACAGATGTACTTAATTTTAAAGATATCTATCTTGGAGATATTGGTGTTACAATTAAAGCTAAAAATGATAAGGATAGTGTTTTACTGCAAAGAGATATAAGTAGAGCGCAATTAGGCTTAGCATCTGACCCTATGGATGAGCTTGGTCTCTCTAGTATTAAGTCATGGAAGAAGATTCTATGGGACTCGTACTTTGAGGTAATAGATGCCAAGACTAAGGATGGCAAACGAGTTCCTAAGGCTGAATTAGCTGCCCTTAAGGAGAGATTATCGCAGGTAGATGAGCTAGACTTTAGTTATACTAATTCAGGCTTATTCGGCGATTTTGTTAATCTAAATAAGGGGTTGTGGGGCAGAAATTATACGGAAAATAGAGCATTTGATATGTATGAGATACAAGATTTATTAAGCTCTTCAATGAATATTTTAGAACGTAAAGGTGCCTCTAATTCATTTTTACCTAAAATTGGAAATCTGTTTGTTAATTTAGACTGGTCAGATTCTCCATTTACCCGACTTAACAAGCAAAAACTTTTATATTCATATATCCAGACTAATAATAAATTAAAAGCTCGTAAGCCTTTACAGGAACTATTAGGTCGTTCAAGTATGAAAGTTCCGTATACTGAACAGATATCTAATATATTGGAAACTAAGTATAATGATAGGGTCTATTCAATTTATCGACCGTCTGATAGAGTAGATGCTGCTGGTAGCGTTGATGTGTTTAATAGAATTATTAAAGGGACTAGATATTCTGATAGAGCAAAAGGAATTGAAGGTATTTCTGATAATACTACAGATGGCTTTCATTTACGACTTAAAATGCTTAATAAGATGGTGAAGCAGGGTGAAGACTTTATTGTTAATGATATTACTGATATGATAACCCTTAATCTTATTGATGATATTATGAAAACTAGCAATATCTCGCCTAAAAGATTTCAGGCTATTTCAGAAATGGTGGATTATCTTAAAAAGAATAGTTATTTAATGATGCGTGATAGGCAAAATCTTGAAGCTAGATTATCAAGCATCAAAGATAAGCGTATTCGTGAAATATTCAAAGGGGCTACTGATGAAATATTTAAAGGCGGTAAGGAAGTTAAACCTGGTGAAGACCCAATTAGAACATCTGAAATGGACCAAGTTGCGATTGACCAACAAATCAAGCAATTTAGAAAAAAGGCGGGATTAAATAAGGCTGAAAATATGCTCTTTGACCAGTTGATGCTTGGGTCAATCACTAGAGGTACTAAGCTCGATAAAATTGAAGCTTTTGAGTCTGAAGCTAAGAGAACTAAAAATAAAATTGCTTTAGATTATATTAAGAATTTAAGAAACTTAAATTCTAAAACAAACCTTGGTAGGTTAGGGTTTAGCAGCAGCGCTATTAATGATTCATCTGTTCGTTTGCATCTTAGGCGGTATATGGAAATGATGAATGAAAATTATATCCCTCTAAATAAAACTGAATTAGCATCGCTTGATAAAGCTCTTGGTAATATTATAGATACACCTCCATCTATGCCTAATGTTATATCAAAGATGGCCACGAATACTGGCTTTGAAGGTATTGACACTAAAGCTAGGCCTACTAAAAATAAAGAGCTTGCAAGCTTGGTATCAGAAACTGCTGTTTTATTAAAAAATCATCCTGATATCGTTAAGAAAAAATCTGGTGAAGATTTGAATGAGTTCATTAGAGGATTGCCATTTATAAGAAAAGATTTCGATGCGATGAGTATTGCGGACGTATATAAACTCAATGCATATTTAAAGCAGGTCAAGGAAGGTACTATATGGCAAAGAATTAAAGATACCTTTGGTAAGGATAAAAAAGCCCTTTCTTTTAGGCATTACCAACAATTACCTAGTACAGTCAGTAGAGAGCTTGAGGCTACAGAGATAAACCTTATTCGCAAAGAAGGGTATTTTACTGATGCTAAGGGTGAGTTGCAATTTGGTAAAATTAAGGTTCCTACTCAATTTATAGATACATTGACCAATAGTATAGGTAGAATGACCGAGATGGGGACTCAGGTTGGAGATAAGCTTGTTAGTAGATTCCAAGAAAGTCAGTTATTTTATCAAGGTGTTGAAGATGCAGCACGTTTATGGGAAGTTGCTATTAGACAGCGAGAATATGATGGTCGTCATGAATTAAGAAGTATCCGTGAGAAGTTAGGTAAAGACCCTAAAGCTACAGAGCGTTCTATTAAATATATGGAACAAAATTTAAAGGATGCTAAGAAAGCAATAGACTGGACTAAAACTCAAAATAAAAAATATTTAGTAAACCTCCCTGAAGGTAGAGTTGAGCGGACTGGAAAGCAGATTATAGACAGGATTAATAAAAATTTAACTGAATATATGGAAGAAATGCATACCATTATTCGCGGAAGAGAAGAATTTCGTGGCGAGCAATCACCATATTTTATAGAATGGTATGATAAAGAGCAATTATCACCTAAATACAATCATACAGCTTTTTTAAAGGATTTAGATACCTATCTTAATGGTCGTGTGCCTTTGCGCTGGAGAAAGGTTATGAAGAGCACTAATGAATCAATCCCTAGTATATTTGGTATTGATGGCGTTAGAGCTATGATGCGTGAAATGCATATTGAATTTTTAATGGAAATAGGTAGAAATAAGGGTGGTGAAGTTGGAAAGAAATTTATTGAAAAGGCTCGTGAATTATCAGATTATCCTGTAAAGGAAACTGGAAAGCTATCCTTTGAATCATATTTCCCAAGAATGTTCTTTGAACCAGGTGTAGTTAAAAAAGGATTAAAGGCGGCTACACAAGAAATTATTAATGATAAGACGCTTACATCTGAAGCAAGGATTGATAAGTTAGTTAAAATTCAAAATAAATATAAACGACTTGATGGTGATTATTTCTTTGAAGAAATGGAAGATGGCCCATTATATGATTCTTTAACTAAAGCATTGCATGCAAAAGAAGAAGTTTCTAGTGAAAGAATGAAAAACTGGTTCAGCCTTGATGCTAGTACAGGTAATATGAGGAGCCGTGAGCATAGTACTGAAGGTTGGAGTGTTGCTCCTACTTCTGTTGAGGCATATGTTAGGTCATTAAGCAATACATATTTTAAAGGCCTTGCTGGGATGATATCTCGTAATATTGTTTCCAATCCTGAAACTGGTGTATACAAGAAATTAGTTAATAAGTGGGGGGTTGAGAATGCAGAAGCATGGACTGAATATGCTAAATTATATGTTAATGATGCTTTAGGTAATCCTGTAACTATCTCAGAGAAAATGATGAATGACCCTAAAATGGCCTTGAAATATTCTCCATATGCAAGATGGGCAGATAATAGGGTTGCAGACAAACTAAGTAAATGGTCTGCTAAATTGGGTATAAAGGGGGTTGTTGATAAGGATGGCCAAATTTTAGGCGGAGTTAATGAGTATGATGTAAAAAGATTATCTCAAATGGAAGCTAGATTTCAAATGGCTTCTTTGCTTGCTCATCCAAAATCAATGGCTGCCAACCTTATGGGTGGTACATTACATACCTTGCAAAGCTCAGGATTAAGTGCATTTAGGAATGTATTTAATTATGAATATTTACAAAATATTAATCCAAAGTTAAAAAGTCGCTCTGATGTTGAAGATATGGTAATGGACCATGGAGTTTTACCTCAATGGATGATATATGAATTAGGGTTGCAAAAAGAATTTCAAACTAATCAAGGTAAAGAAAGCCTTAAAGTTATATCTGATTTCATTAAGCGTAACCCTAATGCAAAACCAAAAGAATTAACAGAGTATTTAAAATCTATTGGCTCAGGCATTAGCGAAAAGACTTCTAATTTTGCAGCTAAATTTATGACTGTACCTGAAAGAAAGCTTCGTACCGATGCATTTATGGCTCATTATATTAAGGCATGGGAATCATTTGGTGGAGCTATTAAAGACCCTAATCATCCATTTTTAATTGAAATGGCTAAAAAGGGTGTTGAAGCTACTCAATTCCTTTATTCAGCTCCATATAGGCCTGCTTATGCAAGAACATCATTAGGAAAGGTAATGACTAGATTCCAAATGTATGCATGGAACTCTGTTAAGCTACGTGGTGATGTGATGAGAAGACTGGAAGTGGCAGGATATAAGCCTAATAGCCCTGAGGGCAGGGAAGCAACAAGGTTTATTATGGGCGATATGTTTATGCTATCCTTAGCTAATATATTTGCTTATTCATTATTTGAAAATAACTTACCTCAACCTTATGGATGGTTTCAGGATACAGCTGATTGGATTTTTGGAGATGAGAAAGAGCGAGATAAAGCTTTCTTTGGCACCTATCCTACAGCAATTGCTCCATTGCAAGCTATTACACCTCCAATAGGCCGTGTTGGATTAATTATATCTAATATATTAAATGGGGATATGGAAAGAGTTACGGATTATTATATACATACAATGTATCCGTTTGGTAGAATGGGTCGTGATATTTATGGAAAAGGTGGGATATTAGAAGCCCCTATTAGGCTTGTAGATAAGTTAACTGGTATACCTTTGACCCAGATACAAAGAAAGACAAAAAGAATGCGTGAGCAGGAATCTGAGTTTTTATATCCTAAAGCATTTACAGGTGGATACTAACGACTTTGTACTTTTTCTAGTAGTAATCCTAATATAGATGTATCAGCACAATCTGCGTGTAAATTAACAGTTTCTTCTGCATATAAACCACCTGATTCAATAAACCCATAAGACATACTTATTACTGGCGTATTAGGCCCCATTAAGTCCTTACATATCGGACATATTGAATAAGTATGTTCTACCTCATTAATTACTTTCATCTTCAACCATTCCCCATAGAAGCATTGTATATACTATAATATCAGTAAGTCTGCCTCTAACATCTTCTCTTTGCGATTTATGACCTTTAGTATATGATACTACTCCATCTATATGCTTTAATAAGTAGGTCATGAGGGCGGTTTCTCGAGTTATATCAAGGGTGTTAGCTACACGTTCAAAATTAGCGAAGACATTGTCTTCATCATGCGCGTATTCCTTCTGCCCCGACTGCCTCGTCTTTGTTATCTCCGTCAGTATCCGCTCCATCAGCAGATTCATCTTCTTTGTTGTCATTGTTAATTTCCTCTAATTTTTTGTCAAGAAACTTTTTAAACTTCTTGCTATCTTTTTTATATTCAATATACATATCTATAACGCCATATAGTTCACTAATTCTTTCTTGAGCTATTTGCAACTCTTGAATAAGTGAGCTAACAACCTTAACTACATCCTTGATACCTGGTTTCTTATTATGTTGTTTAGATTTAGTCATCTAATGTACCTTCTTTCATTCGTTTACGATAATTTTTACTGCCATAGACTTCTCTATAGACACATTTTCTACACACTATGACTTCACGGGGCTCCCAATCAGGTATAAATTGTTGAGGTTTATACTTGTAGGGAGTCCGCTTTACGAAGTCATTACACATTTCACACTTAGTCAGCGGCGTTGTCGTCGTCTTCTTCGCTATCAGAGTCTTTGTCATCGTTACTTTCTAGTGTGAGGCCAGTAGCTTTGATAAGTCCATCTATCTCAGCCTCTGCCATTATATTATGGATATCCTGGTAAGATTCCTCATGAGTGTCCATATGCAATCTAAGCTCAGCTTTGATACTGCGTCTTTCTCCTTCATCAAGGTTTATCTCTTCCATAATTTTGTTAACTGTTAAATACAGAAGAGCTGCATCTTTTGACAGTAGCAGCTCCTCAAATATACGAACTTTATGCCCATCTTCCAAATCATCCGAAGCCACTGTCTTACCCATTTTATGGAGTATCTCAGTAACATCACTTAATAACATAAGCAAGAAGTGCTTTGGATATGAAGAAATTCCTTCTATCATACTGAAGTGCCGCTAAGCTTTCGCCTATAAAGCTCTTCAAGACGGTCAATTGTAATCTTAATAAGATTGGGAGTAACAGTAACATTAAACTCAGTCTTGTTCCCTATCCCAAGCTTGCTAAATTTACGCAATTGATTTTTATAAAACGAAACTAGCCCTGACGGTGAAGCAAGTCTGTCTTGCATAGTATAGTTTGCACCTGGTTTCTCTGAGTTAACCTGTTTTAAATAGGCTTTTGTCAAGGCATCTAATTCTGCCATTATAACTTCCCTTCTGGCTCTTTCTTGGGAGCCTGTTTAGATTTTGGAGCTGTTTCAGGATTCTCAAGCCAATTTATTCTTTGGACTATTACCCTTATACGCTCTTCAATTGCAAGCAGTCTTTCAAATACAGACTGCAAGTCATTATTATAATCACCTACCCTATCTCTCACAGTCCAAGCTCCTCAAGCTCCTTGCTAACAGCAGGCTTGATTGTATCTGGAATATGGTCAAAGAATTGCATAAGTATGTTATAAGCCTCTTCATAGGCCTTTAAAGGCGTTTGGCTTATTGGATGGGTAGATTCCTCCATTACGAGGTTAAGTGCCTGTATCCACCCAATATTGACGTAATAGTCATTATCCTTAAAATCAGACACTTCTTGAGGATTAGCATCCTCATAACTTTGATTTACTTTTAGGCACTGTTCCCGTACCCTTTTTATCTGGCTTTCTCCCAGCATCTTTATCTCCTTTCTTGAAGATTTTATTAAACTTGTCGGCATAATCTTGTGACCAAGGTATTCTCTTCTTGTCACCCTTGCCGGCATTCATTACATACCTCCCTATCTAGTCCATATGTAGGCATATCAGGTAATTTAACATACTGCCTACCTTGATGATTTGCCCAATATGATTGCCATACAGTCTTACATGATTCACAATACCTTAATGGCACTGGAGGTTCTTCTTGTCTTGGTTTAGCGTCCCTTGATTCTAAATACCAATCTATTTCAGCTTTCATTTTACCCTTTCTATATTTTAACTGTCTACGCTCGGTAGTTCTATTTCACACTGACGTGAGGCTCATTAGACAGTTAGAATATATATCGTATTTTATTCCAAGGTACTATACTGTTATGCTTGACTTTAAACTTTTTTATGTACTCTTTTTTGTAGAATCTATTATATCTAATATTAGTGTTGCCATATTGAGACACTTTAGTTTCTTGTATATCAGGGTTCCATAAATAGTTTTCACCTTGTACATTATTTACTTTGTTGTATTCATGCATTTTTGGATTATGCGTCATAAATATACATTCAGATAGTACGTGTTTTTTTACACTATTCCTAACATTATCATTAACAAGCTCAAATAAATTTTGATAATCATCAAGCCAGCCTGTATAATGTATTATAGGGCTATAGTTAATATGCACATCATAACCTGCATCATAAAAATCATTTATTGCCTTAATTCTGTCTATAATTTGACTGGTATTAGGCTCTAGTTTATCGGATAATGCTTGAGGCATCAGGCTATATCTTATTCTTATCCTTCTATCACCATTTTTATCTCTAGAATCATAACTTAAAAGCTTTCTATTTACATATTTTGTAGCCATAGTAGCCATTATAGGCAAGCCACACTCTTTAAAGCAGTTAAATATAAATTCCCAGTCATGGTATTTAGAATGTAATACAAAATCTTCATTGCAACTAATGTCATAGGTCCAAAATTTGTCATGTGTTTGGTTAGGCGTTTTTGGCCCAAGCATAAATGCATGTTCAAATATTTTATCAAAGATTTGCCCTGGATTATTTGCAATTGTTAAACCATTAGGTAAGTGTCTACGCATATAGCAATAGCTACATTTGTATAAACATCCAAAACCAAACGATGGTGATATATAATCACTGCTTCGCCCTGATTCCCTAATTTTCATAGATTTTCTTGTTACATACTTCATTTTTTGCTTCTTAATGATTCAGCTCGCTCTAATCTAGCATAAGCTTTTTTTTCTTTACAGTCATGAGGTTGACCAGTTTTTTTATTAAACAGTCTCCATCCATATTCTGTATCAGCCCAGTGGACTTTTCTAGAATCACATCTACAGTATTTACAACCTCTAGATATGTATCCAAATTTTTTAGTTTTAGTATACATAATACTCCCAATTAATCCCCTAGCCACAGGATTTTAGATTGCTAATTCGTGGTCAACAACTGAAATCACTTAACTTGGATGAATGTAAATAACAAACCATGTTAATTAATATTCTCCTGTGGCTCTCTTGGGGAAACTTTTAAAACATGTCCTTGCCAGCTAATTTTCGGTTTATATAACCTCTAACCCATTCTTTTTGGGTATCTAGCCATTGGACAACACCTTGATATTCTTTGGTCGTTAGTGGACCTTTGCGTGTATTGCAACGCTTACAAATCATCTCTAAGTTTTTAGGAGTTGAGTCCCCACCATTACTAAGAGGTACCATATGGTCACACACCATATTCCTAACATCAAGTATATTCCTACAATACTTACATTTATTCCCGTAAGCTCGTAGCAATAGTCTTCTAATCTCTGATAAAGAGATATCAAATACAACTTCATATTCCTTACTCCTTCTCTTTAAAGTTGAACGTAGCGTAGAACTTTTTTTCATTACTCTATGGAATATTCTTTGGGCATGATTTCCATGCATGCTCTTGAGGATAGGAAGAAATTGTTCTTCCCAGAATAACGTTGATTTAGCCTTTCGAGGGGCTTTTACACCCCTCCTTGGCTTTTTAGCAGAAGGCTTCATACCTATACGGTAGGTGTACCTTTTAACGTGTACACAGCATACGTATTACCACCACGAGTTATCATGTTGGTTTGGATATCAAACCCCTTCTTCCTCCAATTAAATATAATTGCAGATAAACGGTAAATACCAAAACGAGTTAGTGCTTGACGTCCATTAATAGTACGTCCTCTAAGCATATGATTTAGCAGTTTTTGACTGCGACTTAAGGTTTTTCTTGCCATTATTTACTCCATCCTATTGAGGTTGTAAGTTGTAGTTTCCATAAACTAAGGTGTAGTGTAGTGTTAAGGTATTCATCATCGATGTCTCCTGCAATACCAATACTTAATATTCTAAAAAAGGTTACGACAAGAGTTTTCTCGTCAAACGCTATATCTAGTAAAAATCCCATTAGTCTATCTCAACTTTCTCTAATCTAAAGCTAGGTCTCCACTCAAGTTGCGCATCAAATAGTTCTCCATCTGTATTTTTAAATAGCTGAACTTTCTTTATAGCGCTTTTAGCTTGACCGTTGAGGCCTATAACTTTCCTACTGGCGTTTTCAATTGCCCCAGACCCCTTGCCAGCATATAGGTCTAGAACTTCGTTTCTACTATACTCACGAGCTACTTGAGATACTTGTATAATAATTAAATCATTATTAACTGCCATATTCGACAGGCTGTGAGAGATATATTTTATCTGCTCATACTCGCCTCGTTTATTAGTTTCGACTAAGTCAATATAGTCTACAATAACAACAGCTGGTTGTAATGTTTTTATTTTACTTTGTATCTGCTCTAACGTTGGAGCTATAGTCTGTATTACTAAGTGGCTAAGCTTATCTTTGTGAGCGTCATAAACATCTTCATAGTTTTCAGTTACTTCATCTTTTGATAAGCCTGATACTATCTGTAAGTGCCTACGATGCATATACCATGCACTAAGCTCTAGTGATAAGAATAAGGTTGGTATTTGCCAATCAGTTACGATTCTATCTTCAACAAAATCTACACCTAATGCTATATTCTGAGCAAATGTAGTTTTACTTGAGCCTGTAGGCCCAAAGATAGTTACAAGTTCACCTGGATAGATGATACAATCCATATCTTTAGGTAGATGAAACATCTTCCCTAAATCAATTGAACGTCCACCAAAATCCGTTGTCATTCTTTCACGAAACTCTTCTTGCAAGTCACTAGCGCTTTTTACATCAATGGTATAATCTTTATGTTTAAAGTGTATACATTTAGTTTGACAATGCTTAAGCATCAGCTCATCATTACATCCGTATTGATAGCCTTTGTTATAAGTTTGCTCTACTTTATCTACTACTACTTTATCATCTAAAGATTTATCATTCCAATGCAACATAGCAACCTTGGTAAATTCTGAAGGTATACCATTACGCCGAAAATGACTAGCAATTCGCATCACTGTATTATTTCTATTGCCACTTTGAGGGCCACCATTAAGCATTCTCTGTATACAGGGAACAACCTTGGTGTTTTCAACAGTTTTAGAAAACTCTTGAATCCTAGGAGTACTAGTAATAATATACTCCTCCAGTTCTCCATCTCCCATTAA
>Ga0075466_1000305_pt1 | contig 17795 bp, 22 predicted proteins | sample DEB08_DNA_16_FD_71486 | JGI IMG/M metagenome (GOLD analysis project Ga0075466, IMG submission 71486) | Aqueous microbial communities from the Delaware River and Bay under freshwater to marine salinity gradient to study organic matter... | ecosystem: Environmental > Aquatic > Marine > Coastal ... | reverse complement strand
CAAGAAATAGTTGCCATCATTCATGTTTACAAAGGATACAAAATCACTCGAGAGAGTGGTTCCATCGGTGTTGTGGGCTGTCATAGCGATTATAGGACACTATACAGGAATTGAAGATTCAAAGAAGGGTAGATACGTCTAGTCAACGTCGATTCGGACTAAGTTGTTGGCCACAGTGGACCTCACTAGGTCTACATTTTATGGACGTCCAATCACTCTCATTGTGGCTGCATAACATGGGGTAACATCAATCTCGAAGGGTACTGAAACTGGTTGCTGACCAAACTGAGGGTAGAGCAGAAGGTTGAAAGTGAGTCTAGTGGCAACTCTTGTGTCTGTAACTCTCACATTAAGACAAGAAGCTACTGTGGTACAATCAGTATTCAAAGTCAAGCCAGGTTCAGGGTAAACAAGCTTGGCTAGGGTAGCACTGGCTCCAGTGATACCATACTTCCAGAATTGGCCACAACCCTAGAATATCTCCTGAAGGTTCCACTCAGTGAACGGAGCATTGGCTTCTGTGCCTGATGCACCAACATTAACCGCTGCATAGAAAGAAGTCTGTGGTGGTCTTACTGTGAGTGAGTTATCAGCCGCACAGACTACATACTCTACTCTCTGGTCAACAATAAGCAAGCCACGAGTTCGAGCTCGAAGGTACAAAACTCTTGTGTTATCCGCTCTAGAAAGGTCAAACTTTAACTGATAGCTTCCGAGTTAGCCTGTGAGACTTGCAGTGGTATCAGATTATGGCCATGGTTTTTTCTGTCCATCCTCATACAATAGTTCAGACCTTATTTCGTAATAGTCGATTGTGCAACCGTCTCCAATAGGACGAACCTAGAACCACTGTTCGAAAGTGGCCTGATCAATTGTGTAGTACTAGCCATTAGCTTAACCATTAATATAGAATCGCTTCTCTGTGCTTGTAAGTACAACATTCTCTTCACCGCAAACTTTAATGTCTAGGCTCATGACGGCATTCGTTGTTAAGGTATTGCCTTAAATTCTCACGGTTTAACTAAATGGCATGTAAGACTTTACAGATATTTTGGCAATGTTAGCATTGTCTGCATCAATAAGACCAATTCTTGAACCGAAGTCTAGCATCTCAACCGAAAGAAGGGGACAATCAGTTGGATTAGAAGGGACAAACAGGTTCTTGTAAGTAGGATTAATATTGAAGGTCTATGCATACTCTATAGAGGTTATCTGTCTCGACACAATTAGTTATGGAGGTTACACGGGAACAGACAGTGTTTAAAGTCTGCAAGGTGTGACGTCAACTGTGTATGGGATAGAAACAGGGTCTTGACCATACATGGGGAACAGCTAGAGATTGAACACCAACCTTCTTGAAGAAACTGTATTAGTCACTCGAACTTATAAGCAGTCGGAGATTGTTGTACAGTGGGTGCTTAGTGTGAAGCCTGGCTTTGGGAATTGTAGATATTAGAGCGTTGATGAGTCTGCAGTGATTGCGTATTTCAAGAACTATCCACATCCTGTGAATACATCAGCAATCTACCACTCAGCAAAGTTGGCGTTGGCATTATCTCCCGATGCACCTCTATCAACAATCTGATAGAGTGATTCTGCTGGAGGAGTAATTGTTGAAGAACCTCTAGTTCCACAGATCGAAAAGTCTATTCTTTGGGTCGCAACAACTAAACCTCTTGTCTTTGCCAAAAGAATGTAACTGTAGAGAGAATGGCTCAGTGTCTTATCAAACTTGATTGCATAGCTGCCCATTGACCCAGTCATTCTAATGGCCCAACTATCTGCACCTATAGTAGTCGTTCCAGCTACATTTGACAATTTATATTCAGTGACAGCACAAGGGTCGTTAGCTGGAGAAAGCGTAAACCAGGTTGCAAAGGTGCTCTAGGTAATTGTTTGGAAACGTTATGCATCCGAAAGTGTATTTGGGTCGCCCTCATTGATAGCATCTATGAATATCCTTGTTGCAGCTCCTGAGAGAACAAGAGTCTCAGCTCCACAAACTCTTATATTAAGGTTCATTGTGGCTGACTTGGACATCGTTGACCCCTGAATAGTTGTTGCCACAGTGAATGCATTGTATCTTTAAACTCTAAGATAGGAAGATGCTGGATTATTTACTTCGTTCAATCCAACCAAATTTTGTTGGTTGGCCACGTTACTGGTGAATCCTAGCTAATAAGTTATGATTGGACATGCTTAGTTTTGAGAGTTTGACCAACTGCTCAAATAAGTGTCTGCCATATACTTGAGTTCATTTGTAGCAGGGTTTCTATCAATAATCCAGTCAGAGGGATGTTGAGGAACGGTCAGAGTTGCTGTTCGGCAAGGTGTAAGGTCGACTACGTATGGAGTTGAGATAGGGTCCTGTCCAAACATCGGCTACAGCTTCAGAGTAAACCACAACTACTTAGGGCTTGCTGTGTTTGTAATTCTTACCTGCAGGCAATTCGAGATTGTTGTACAGTGGGTTCCTAAAGTCAGGCCTGGCTTAGGGAACTGAAGGAATGATTAAGTCGTAGAGTTGGACTCGATGGCATAACTTTCAAACTAGCCACAGCTCTCGTACACATCCTGGATCTACCATTAAGCGAAGTTGGCGTTTGCATTGTCACCCGAGGAGCTTACATCAATTTGTTGGTACAAAGATGCTGAGGGCAATACCAGCTTACCTCCCATTGTTGCGTCGACAATAGTTGGCGAGTAGGGTGTTGGAGGAGTAACTCTAACACCACCAGTGGCAGGGCATACAACGAATTCAAGCTATTGGTCAACTGTGTTAAGTCCTCTCGTAACTGCTCTGAGGTAGACGGACACAGTGTTAGTTGCAATCGTTTTGTCAACTTTAAGCACGTAAGACCCCATTGAACCTGTCAGTTCAATTCTTCTGTCACTAATTGGCCAAGGAACGAGTGGAGAAATTGATTGGTAAATCACGTAATCTTTTACAATACAGGGGTCCGAGGAGGGCGTTAGGCTGAAGAAGGGAGCAAAAATACTCTGAGCGATTGAGAAATACCTCTGGGCGTCACTCAAATCGGAGGGTGTACCCCTTGCAAAAGCTTAGGTATAGAGTCTGCGCGAGGAGCTTGCTAAAGCAATCTGTTCAGCTCCACACACCCTAATACTGAGAGTATAGTAGTTGTTCCTTGAAAGGGTATAACCTTTGATCCTCACCGAGGTGGTGAATAAAGTATCGTCAATTACCCGAAGTTATGCTTATGCTGCCACGTTTGGGTTTGTAATGGTGATTGATGGGTCATTAAGCACATTGTTTGAGGTGTCCAACAAGTCAAACTTTAAGATAGGGCACTCTGACATCCTGTTTGAGGTGAAATACTATGTATATCCAGGACTCATGTCCAGATTTGAAGCATGGCCGGTTGTTGCAACTCTATCAAGAACTAAGTTTGGTGGAGTGTTTGCACCCAATGATGTTGAGCCTTAAGTGGCAGAAGTGAGACAACGTGTGATGTCAATCACGTATTAAATCTCAATAGGGCTTTAATTGTAGGCAGGGAACAACAAGAGCTTGAAAGTTAATCTACGTGGAGAGTTTGCATTTGTAACTCGAACTTATTTGCATCTGGCTAGGAAAGTGTCACAATAACTTGTAGTGTACCCAGGCTGTGGGTACTAGAGTAGTGACAAAGCTGTAGAGTCTGAAGGATCGGCTGTAATTCCGTAGCGATAGAACACTCCACAGCCTTGGTAAACATCTTGGATGACCCAACCGTTGAAATTGGCATTCAATCTTGTTCCAGTTTATGCATGGACAAGTTGCTGATAAAGTGTAGATGAAGAGTCAGGGTTATTGAGAATGTTTGTCTCAACTGTTGTTGGGAGTGTCACTTGAACTCCACCTGTTCTTGGGCAGATAACCCATTCAATCTCCTGAGTTGCTGTCACAAGACCTCTAGTAACTGCACGCAAGTACACGCTTCTAGCATTTGTTGCAATGGTCTTATCAATTTTCAGAGCATAGCTTCCTATAGAACCTGTAAGTTGTACATGTGTATTTCCTGACCAAACAGTTAATGGGCTCAGAGAACTGTAGATTTCGTATCTTTTGACAGTACATGGGTCATTGGATGATCCAAGGTTGAACCATGGAGCAAAAGTTGACTCAGAAATTGTAAAGTACCTGGTACTGTCAGACATAGACGAAGTGTCTCCTGTCTCGACCCCAAAGATGTAGTTCTTTTTGGCAGAGTTAGCCAGTGTTAAAGTCTCTGCTCCACAAACCCTGATACTGAGCGTCATAAAAGTATTGAGAGAAACAGTATGACCTCTTATCCTGATAGAAGTTGTAAAGGCAACATCATCTCTGATTACCATTTCAGCTGTGGTCACTGCTAGAGGATTGACAAGAGTGATAGAGGGGTTGTTTAGTGAATTTCCTGAAGTATCTTCGAGCAAGAACCTCTAGACTGGGCAATGAGCAAGATAGTTTGACAAGAATAGGACATTGTAAGTAGGGTCTAGTACAACGCTAGAGGTGTGACTTGATGTTTCTACTCTGTCAATTACTAGGTTTGCAGGAGGAACAGGTACTGTGAATGTGGCAGTGTTACAAGGGTAGACCTCGATAACAAAAGGAACTGAGATGGGGTCTTGATCATACATGAAATACAGCTTCAGGGTAAAAATCAAAGTTCGGATGGTCGAGGTATCAGTCACTCTGATAGCAGTGCAGCTACTTGTAGTCGTGCACTAAGCCAGAGTCCTACCTGGCTCTGGGTATTGCAGCAATGCAAGGGTTGCTGAGTCTCCCGCGAGCTCATACTTCCAAAAGTCTCCGCACCCAGCGTAGACTTCATTGATTGTCCAAGCGACGAAGTTAGCGTTAGCATTTGTTCCAGTAGCTGTTCTATCGATTGATTGGCGAAGAGTAGCTTCTGCAGGAGTTGCATAAGCTCCTCCAATAGTTGGGCAAATGGTAAACTTAAGGTCCTTTTAGACAGAGTTCAGACCTCTAGTTCTCGCCTTTAGTTTGAGTGTTCTCACACCTGTGGCTTGAGTCCTGTCGACCTTCAGATTATAGCTACCAATTGAGCCAGGCAGTGAGATCTATGTCTCTTAAACGATCACAGAGCTTGCAGGGAATACAAGCTCGTATAAGTCTATAGTACAAGGGTCGTTGGATGGAGAAATCGAGAAGTACTAAGAAAAATCAGACTAAGACAGTGTGAAGTAGCGAGCTGAATCAGACAATTAAGATGGATTTCCTGGAGCGAAGCCAAAGATGAATGATTGCTCTCCTGAGATTGCAAGAGAAATTTGTTCGGCTCCACAAACTCTGATACTGAGGGTAAACATGTTGTTCCTCGAAAGAGTGTAACCCTTAATCTTTACAGAAGTTGAAAATGCAGTGTCATCCACTACTCGGAGTTAGGCTTAAGCTGCCACATTTGTGTCTGTAACGGTGATTGAAGGATTGCTTAGAGGGTTGTTTGAGGTGTCTAATAAATCGAATCTTAGGATAGGGCATTCCGACATCCTGTTTGAGGTGAAATATTGGGTGTAGCCTGGATTCATTGCAAGATTAGAGGCGTGACCTGAATTGGAAGACTTATCCAGAACTAAGTTTGGAGGAGTGTTTGCCCCCAATGATGTTGAACCTTATGTGGCAGAGGTAAGGCAGCGAGTGATATCGACAACATACTAGATTGCAATAGGGTCCTAGCCAAAAGCTGGGAACAGCTATAGCTAGAAAGTCAGTCTGCGTGGGGTGTTTGCATTTGTAATTCTAACATCTTTACACAGACCAATATTGTTATCACAATATGAGGTTTGGCTCCAGCCAGGCCTTGGGTACTAAAGAAGAGACATTGCTGTAGAGTCAGATGAGTCTGCAGTGATTGCATAACGATAGAATACACCGCAACCTTGGTAAACGTCTTATATAGCCCAACCATTGAAGTTGGCATTCAAATTGTTTCCAGTCTAGGCATGGACGATTTGCTGGTAAAGTGCAGTCGAAGAATTAGGGTCATTGAGAATGTTGGTCTCAACTGTAGTAGCCTTTGTAACTTAAACTCCACCAGTCTTAGGACATATAACCCATTCAATCTCTTGAGTTGCTGTGACAAGTCCTCGAGTTACAGCTCTTAAGTATACGCTCTTTGCATTCGTTGCAATGGTCTTATCAATTTTAAGAACATAGCTTCCAAGAGATCCGATAAGTTAAACTTGAGAATCAGGCCACGGAGTCAGAGGACTCGTGGCATAGTAAATCTAGTATCTCATTACATTGCAAGGGTCATTTTATGGTCCAAGATTGAACCAGGGAGCAAAGGTAGACTCAGGGATGGAAAAATACCTAGTGCTGTCGGACATAGATGAAGTATCTCCTACCTCAACTCCGAATATATAATTCTTTTTGGCAGAGTTAGCCAAAGCAAGTGTCTCTGCTCCACAAACTCTGATTTATAGCGTCGTGTAGACAGACTTAGAGTTGGTTGAACCCTTCAACCTCACTGAGGTTGTGAATGTTGCGTCATTTCTGACATCAATCCTCGCTGTTATAGGGTCTTGAGAATTTTGAAGAACGATCGAAGGGTTGGTGTGAGCGTTTCCACTAGTGTCTAACAATTCAAAGTGAGCAACTGGACATCTTGTGGGATTGCCTGATACGAACAGATCGTACCATTGTGGCTTAATAAGGTTTTGAACAAAGTTGCCAGAAGTAAGGGTCTTTTCCAACGAGAGCAGTGGAGGAGTTGAAACAGTTAGAGGTTCAGAGTTGCAAGGGAAGACCTCAACACGGAAGGGTACTGAAATGGGGTCTTGGCTAAACATAGGGAAAAGCTATAGAGTGAAGTCAATTTGTCTGAAAGAGGATGTGTCAGTCACTCTGACAGCTAGGCATTAAGCTGGAGTAGTGCAGTGAACACTCAGAGTCTTGCCTGGCTCAGGGTACTGCAGCATGTTCAGGTTAGCGGAGGTGCCTGTGATGCCATACTTCCAGAATTATCCGCACCCAACATAAAGATCTTCAATTAGCCAGGCTCCAAAGTTAGCGTTTGCATCTGTTCCTAAGGCTCCAACATTAACTGAGTAAGTAAGAGAGGCAGCTGGAGGCGTAACAGTAACACCACCTTACCGAGGACAGATAGAGTAGTAAATATGCTTAGAGTTAGAGGTAAGTCCCATTGTCCTCGCTGTGAGATACACTGAAACTCCATTTGTAGGCACAGTTTTGTCTAACTTGAGGACGTAGCTTCCTATTGAGCCAGCAAGAGACACTCGAGTATCAGTATTCTCCCACGCAGTATATGGCGTGATAGAACTATGGATCAAGTATTAATTCACTACGCAAGGATCATTTGCTGGTCCAAGAGTATAATAGGCAGCAAAAGTACTCTAAGCAAGGTTGTGGTACCTTGTTGAGTCTGTCATTCCCGAAGTGCTTCCTATTTCTTAAGCAAAGATGAAAAACTATCTATCTGTGCTTGCAAGAGTAAGCGTCTCAGCTCCACACACTCTCACTTTCAGGTTCATGATGGTATTCTTTGTCATCGAATAGCCTTTAATCTTGATGTCATAACTAAAAGAAGCAAAGTTCTTCACAACGAGGCTTGTCTGGAGAGGAACACCGGGGTTTGTCATTGTGATCTTGTCGTTATTCCAAGCATTTCCACTGTTGTCAAGGAGCTCGTAGTCTACAGTAGGACAGAGTGGTGTTGAAGACACGAAAAGCATGCTGTAGCTGGGACTCAAAGAATAAGGCATAGTATTTGTTGGATCGATTGACCTACTGATAATCAAGTCTTAAGGATGATTTGGAACACTGTAAGTGTTGGTATTGCAAGGAGTCACATCAATCACGTAAGGAACTGAAATTGGATTAGCTCCATACATTGGGTACAATTACAGGGTAAAAGTTATCACTGTCGGAATGCTTGTCTAGGTGACTCGCACAGCAAGACAGTCTGAAATGGTTGTGCAATGCACACTCAGAGTCTTGCCTGGTTCAGGGAACTACAGTTTGTTCAGGTTAGCTGTAGTGCCTGTGATGGCATACTTCCAGAACCTGCCACAGCCAGGATAGATGTCAGCAATCTACCATGCATCAAAGTTGGCATTGGCTGCTGTGCCTGTAGCTCCTTGTGTGACTCTTTGGTAAAGAGAACCAGTCGCAAGATTGATGACATTCCCTCCTGTTGCATCTATCTCAGAGTTGGGGTAAGGTGTAGGAGGTGTTACCGTGGAGGCTCCTTGATTAGGACAAATGACATACTCTATGTCTTGATCAGCTGTGACCCAACCTCTTGTCCTTCCTCTTAACTTGATAGTCTTTATTCCAATGCCTGCTGTCTTGTCGAGCTTGAGCAAGTAGCTTCCTAGAGATCCAACAATTGATACTTGGTTATCTGCTGGAGGCTCAATTTCAATCATCTAGCCTCCGACATTGACAATGGTCGGTGGTCTGTATATTTCGTAAGCACTTACTGAACAAGGGTCATTGGCAGGTCCAAACTAGTAGTATTGTGAGAAGTCTGCTTCAGTAAGCGAGTGATACCTAGTTGAATCACTCATGCTTGAGACATCTCCAGCCTCTTGACCCATTACAAAAGTTCTCTTGGCTGAATTGACAAGATTAAGGGTTTCAGTTCCGCAAACTCTGACATTGAGTGTCATAAAGTTGTTCTTTGACATTGTAGCTCCCTAGATCCTCAATGGCAGCACAAAAGGCACATCATTCTTTACAACCAATTTTGTTGAGGCTGGAGTCGCCTTGTTTGTCATCGAAACATAGCTGCTACTTAGCACGGCTCCATTGTTATCGAGCAGATCAAAGTCGAGAATTGGACAGTATGAATTCTGGCTATTTACAAGAAGATCTTTATAATTGGGGTCAATGTCATAATGAATCGTGTTGCCGATTGTGTTTGTGCGATCAACTGTCAGATCTGGAGGGTTTTAAGGCACAGTCAAGGTAGCTGTTCTGCAGGGAGTGAGGTCGATCACGAAAGGTACGGACACAGAATCCTGTTCCACGACTGGATGAAGATGGAGGCTAAATCTAATGATTCTTGGAGTTGAGGTGTTTATCACTCTGACGTTCAAACACTATCCTATTGCTGTACATTATGTACTTAGAGTTAAGCCTGGCTCAGGAAACTAAATGAGAGGCAAATTAGTCGAGTCTGCAGTAACTGAGTACTTAAAGAAAGCTCCACAGCCTCTGAAACTGTCAATGTCTTGAATAGCCCATCCAGAGAAAGGAATGTTGGCATTTGTTCCTGAAGAGCCAACGTCTATCTGCATATAGAGCTCTTGACTTGTAAGAGTGAGTATCTACCCACTCGTAGCTTTGATTGACAAGTCAACCGTAGATGAAGAGCCAACTCCGTTGATTTGAAGTTATTGATTTTACAAAGCAATCCTCCTTGTCATAGTCTAGCCATTGTAGGCAACGAGTTAGTCCCAATAAGGAAGAGGTGTAGTGATAGTATTAGCTCCTGTTGGAGGGCAGACCACATACTCAATCAGCTTGTCGACTTGCACAAGACCTCTCGTTTCAGCTCTAAGATTCACGGTCTAAAGCTAAGTAGCAACAGTCTTATCGAACTTAAGGAAGTCATTGCTGTCGAATGAGCCTGTCAGGAACACTTCCTAGTCAAGACTAGAGCGGGCTGAGAGCTGGCTAAGAGTAAATCTTCTCTCGAAGAATTGGATGGTGCAAGGATCATTGGCTGGGGATACACCGAAGAAAGACATCATGTCAGCATGACTGACTGAATGGTATCGGTCGCTGTCACTAAGTGAACTTGGAGTTCCTCTTGCGAAGTTAAGCAAGTATGACTGTGGAGTAGAACTAGTGATGGCGAGAGTCTCTTCTCCACAAACTCTTATCTTTAGGTTGAGATACTGGTTTTTATTCATAGTTAGGCCCTGAACTCTCAAATCTTAGGTAAAGGCAATGTCGTTACGGACATCTATCCTTGCAATAGCTGGGTTTCCTGGATTAACCAGGGTTATTTTGTCGTTGCTCAAAGCATTGCCACTGGTGTCAAGGAGTAGGTAGTCAAGCACTGGACAAGAACTTAGCCAATTAGAAGCAAATTTGCTGTGATAAGTAGGATTGATTGGGTAAGGGTTCAAATTGGCGGTCTGATTGGTCCTATCGATGACAAGATCGGGTGGATGCGATGTAACAGTCAAAGAAGCAATCCTGCAAGGACTCACATCAACGTAGTAGGGGATAGAAACTGGGTCTTAATCAACTACTGGGAAAAGACGAAGGTTGAATGTAATTATGCGAGGAGTGTTTGTGATTGGAATCCTTACTCTCAGGCATTAGCTTATGGCGGTGCAGTGGCTACTGTAGGTATAGCCTGGCTCAGGATAGGTCGCGTAGGATGAGCTGGGTGTCACGGAAGTGATGTCATAGCGATCGAATGCTCCACATCCTTCGTAAATGTCTGAAATCTACCAAGCATCGAAGGGGACGTTGGCAGCAGTGCCACTTGCCTAGTAATCAATCTCGTAGTATAAAGAGTTAGTTGCAAGAGTCACCTCAGAGCCACCAGTGATGTCACGTTGTTTTGGCTCTGCTTCAGGAGATGGTATTATATTTGCTCCTCCAGTGGCTGGGCACACTACAAACTCAATACGTTAGTCAACTGTGATAAGGCCTCTAGTCGTTGCTCTGAGCCACACCGACCTGGTGTTGGTGGGCATAGTCTTGTCGATCAAGAGCTTATGGTTACCAAAAGACCCAGTAAGAAGGACCTGAGGATCACCACTTGGCCAAGTAATAGGAGGGCTTGCCTAACTCAAGATCGAGTAGCTAGCAATTGTGCAAGGGTCATTATTAGGTGAGACACCAAAGTAGCTTGCAAAAGTCGATTGGGTGATCACTAAGTATCTTTAGCTCTCAGACATACCAGAAGGTGTTCCCCTCGAGAAACCTAGGAGATGGAACCTCCTAGTGGATGATGTAAGGGCAACAGTCTCTGCTCCACAAACACGCAAGGACAGGGTCTAGTAGGCATTCTTGCTCATTGTATCAGCCTAGATTCTGAAGGAGAAGGTGAATGGGTTGTCATTAGTGACTCTGAAGAGAGCTGTTGTCTTACTCTACGAGTTGACCAGCGAGACTCGGTTGTCTACAAGCGTGGCACCTGTCGTAGTTTTGAGCCAGTAACGATGGATAGGGCAATAACTGTTCTGGTTGTTGCCGAAGTTGTTGAAGTATGTTGGGTAGATATTAACATCAAGAGTGTTTCCACCTGTTGGGCTTCTGTCCAACACTAGCTGAGATGGATTCTAAAGGAGGTAGAACGTGGCCGTTGTGGCACAGAGTGTTACGTCGACCATGTAAGGGACACCAACAGGGTCTTGGCCGTGAACAGGATAGGCCCAGAGAGTAAAGTCGAATCTTCTGATTGAGTTTGTGTAGACTCTTACTCTGAGACACTAGCTGATCAAAGTGCATGAGCTCGACGAATACCCAGGCTCTGGGTAGGTGAGATAAGGAGAGTTACTGGAGTCAGCAGTGATGGCATATCTATCAAAGACTCCGCATCCCTAATAGTGCTCAGTGAATGTCCAAGCTTAGAAGTTAGCATTTGCAGATGTTCCAGAAGCTTAGTAGTTTACTCTTTAGTACAAGGAGTTGGTCTGTAGATTGACCAGCTGACCGCTTGTGGCATCAACGGTTGTAGGAGAGTAAGGACTTGGAGGAGTGATTGTGACTCCTCCCGTCTTGGGGCAGATTACAAACTCAACCCTTTAGTCAACAGTTTTTAGACCTCTGGTGATTGCACGTAGGTAAAAGGTCCTTGTATTTGTGGCAACTGTCTTGTCAAGCTTCAGGTTGTAGCTTCCAATAGTGCCAGTTAGCAAAATTTAAGAGTCTTAGATGGGCGAGTCAGGTGAAATAGTCTGCCATATCTCATACGACTTGATAATGCATGCGTCTCCACTTGGAGAGATTGAGAACCAAGCAGAGAAGGTAGACTCAGGGATAATAAAGTACCTTGTTGAGTCAGCCATTCCACTTGGGTTACCCAGTTCGATGCCATCGATGAAGAATCTTGTAGCAGAATTGACCAAGGAGATTGTCTCAGCTCCGCATACTCTTACATTGAGGGTAATATAGTTATTCTTAGCCATTGTGAAAGCCTTTAGCCTTACCTAGAGGGTAAAAGTCACATCAGTGTAGACATCTAGCCTTGAGTTAGCTGGGTCGTTAGCGTTGGCAAGTTACATCCTGTCTGAAGTTAGAGTTGCTCCAGCGCTGTTCAAAAGGCCAATAGTGATGATTGGACAGTTGCTTGCATACGTTAGGGTGAACAAATCGAGCCACTGTGGGCTAATATGGTTGGGAACCAATGTGCCAGCGTTGGGACTCTTGTCAAGGTACAGCCAAGGAGGTTGAGCTGATACTCCAAGAGATGCGTAGTTCGAGCAAGGAGACACGTCTACACGATAAGGCACTCCAATAGGATCCTAGCCGTACATGGGGTGCAGCCAGAGAGTGAAATCGTAGAGTCTTATTTCGTAGGTGTAGACTCTGACCTAGAGGCACTAGCTGATCTGAGTACAATGAACATTCAGAGTTTTACCAGGCTCAGGAAACGTGAGATAAGGCAAGTTGCTGCCGTCTCCTGTGATGGCGTACTTAAAGAATGCTCCGCATCCTTGATACACGTCTTGGATCTGCCATGCGTTAAAGTTGGCGTTGGCATTCGTGCCTGTAACATAATAGTCAACCTTCTAGAAGAGTGAGTTGGTTAGAAGCGTTGACTTTTATCCACCCGTGACATCTTATATAGTAGGCGAGTGAGGAGTGGGGGCAGTCACGCTGACTCCTCCGGTCTTTGGGCAGATTACAAACTAGATCCTCTAGTCAACTGTCACAAGACCTCTTGTAATTGCTCTCAGATAGAAAGTCTTGGTATTTGTCGCCACTGTCTTGTCAAGTCTGACTTTGTAGCTTCCAAGCGATCCAGTAAGCCCAATTTGGCTGTCACTATTTGGAACCAAAGGAGCTACAGTATGGAACAGCTAGTATGAGGCAATGCTACAAGCATCACCACCTGGAGACACAGCAAACCAAGATGCGAATGTTGCCTCAGTGATCAGGTAGTACCTCTAGCTCTCAGACATTGAAGATGGTGTGCCTACTTCAAAGCCATCGATGAAGAATCTAGTGGCAGAACCAGTTATAGCAATAGTCTCCTGACCACACACTCTTATAGGCAAGTTGAGGTAAGCACTCTTAGCCATGGTGTAGGCATAGACTCTTATGGTGATCAAGAGTGTTTACTCATTTGAAACATCCACTCTCGATGAGGTGGGCGACTCAGAATTTTTAAGAGTAATCCTGTTGTCAATTTGAGCACTTCCTGAGTTACTCATTATTGCCACTCGCATAATTGGGCAGTTTGAGGAGTAATTGTTTGTGAACAGGTTCAACCATTGAGGGTTGATATTGTTTTGTATGACACTACCAGAACTATCACTCTTGTCGAGCACCAAAGTCGGTGGGTGCGAAGAAACACCAAGGGTGGCATAGTTAGCACAGGGAGACACATCGACCATGTAAGGGATGCTCACAGGGTCTTGGTCGTACTTGGGGTAGAGCTACAAGTTAAAATTGTAGAGTCTGATGCTACTAGTCACAACCCTTACCTTGAGGCACTGGCTGATCTGCGTGCATGAGCTTAAAGAGTACCCAGGCTCAGGAAAGGTTAAGTAAGGCTGATTATTTCCGTCACCTGAAACTCCATACCTATCAAAGGCGCCACATCCTTGGTACACATCTGAAATCTGCCACACAGGGAAGTTTGCATTAGCAGAGGTGCCTGAAGCTTGGTAGTTGACGACCTGTGTCAGAGAGTTTGAGAGAAGGGTGTATCTTACTCCATTAGTTGAGTCCACAACGGTTGGAGAGTGTGCTGCTGGAGGAGTAATGCTCACACCGCCTGTTCTTGGGCAGACCACGAAGTTGACTTGCTAGTCAGCTGTTGCAAGACCCTTTGAATGGGCTCTCAGATAGAAGGTCCTGGTGTTGGTTGCAGTAGTCCTATCAATCAAGATCTTATAAGAACCGAGTGAACCAGTTATTGTCACCTAGCTGTCTGGAAAGTCTGTGACTAAAGGACTAACCTATCCATGCACAGAGTAAGTCTCAAGAACACATGGATCATTGCTCGGGCTGATTGTGAACCATGACTAAAAGGTTGACTCTAAGATAACGATATATCTCGAAGCCTCAGGTAGAGATGAAGGAGTGCCTGATGCCCATCCATCTACGAAGAACCTGGCCGTGTTTGAGACCACATTGATCGTTTCAGTACCACAAACTCGTGTGGTAATTGTTATGAAGTTGTTCTTCGACATTGTCCTCATCTACAGCCGGAAGCTGTACGTGAATGCTGCGTCATTCAGGATGTCGATTCTTGAAGTGGTGGGAGACTCAGGGTTAACAAGGTTGAACCTTGCATCGCTGAGGGCAGTATTACTGGTGGTAAGCAGAGCAACATGCATCAAGGGGCAATAAGAGGCGTAGTTTGATGTGAATAGGTTAAGCCACTGCGGGTTGATATTGTTCTGAATTCTATTGCCTGCAGAAGCGCTCCTGCTGAGCAACAAGGTTGGTGGGTTAGATCCAACATTGAGGGTTCCATAGTTGCTGCACAGACTGACGTCAACTTTGTAAGGAATACCAACAGGGTCTTAGCTGTACATGGGGTACAGTTGCAGAGTAAAGTCGACCATTTGGATGAGGTTCGTTGTGATTCTAACCTTCAGGCAGTGATTGATATTAATGCAGTTGCTTGAGAGTGAATACCCTGGCTCAGGGAACGTCACGTAGCTGCTACCCGTCACACCATACTTCCAGAACTAGCCACAGCCCAGGTAAATGTCAGAGATTTACCACACTCCGAAGTTTGCATTTGCAGTAGTACCTGAAGATTGGTAATTGACTACCTGATGGAGTTAATTTGCTCCAAGGTTTAATCTCTATCCATTAGTGGCATCAACAGGGTTGGTGGTAGTGGGTGATGGAGGTGTCACCGTGACTCCTCCCGTTCTTGGACAGATAGTGTACTAGATTTCTTGCTGGATGACCACAAGACCTCTTGTGACCGCCCTGAGATAGAACGTCAATCCGTTTACAGGCACAGTTTTGTCGAGTCTCAGATTGTAAAATCCAATTGAGCCTGTCATAGTGACCTTGGTGTCTGAATTTGGCCATGCTACGAGAGGAGTCACCGTCAAAAGTAGCTCGTAGCTGTTGATGACACAAGGATCTCCGCTTGGTCCAAGGTTGAACCAGGTCTCAAAGGTGCTCTGAGGAATGGTGTGATACCTTGTTGAGTCAGCCATGCCAGAAGTGCTTCCAGTCTCGTGGCCAAAGATATAGAACTTTTTCGTAGCATCGACAAGTGTTAAAGTCTCTTCTCCACAAACTCTGATATTCCATGTCAAAACAGCGTTCTTCTCTTCAGTAAAGGCTCTGATTTTGATTGTCGAGGTGTAACCTCCATCGTTGCTGACGATGACCCTCGTTGTTGAAGGACTGTTTGGGTTTGTCATGGAGATATACAAGTGACTGAGAGCGTTGAGATTGGAGTCGAGTAGCTCGTACCGAAGAACAGGACACAATGACGTGTCTGAGGTGACAAAGAGCTAACCGTAGGTAAGAGCCATCTGGTAGTTGATGTCATCATTTGTTGAGAGAGTCTTGTCAAGCAGGAGGTCTCCTGGGTTTCCCGAGGTAATCAGTGTTTGCATCATGCACCAGGATACCACAATCTGCATGGGGATCTAAACTGGATTGGCTCCCCACTGCAGGTACATCTTGAGATAGATGTCATGAATTCTTCCGACTGAGGTGTCAGTCACTCTTATAGCAAGGCAGGAGCTGATCGTCGTGCAGTGAGTTTCCAACACTTGACCAGGCTAAGGGTACACCAAGTTAGACAATACTTCAGCATCTGCGGCAATTTCATACTTCCAGAAGTTGCCACAGTTCGTGTACTGAACATTGGTGACAGTCCATGCAGCAAAGTTGGCGTTGGCAGCCGTCCCCGAAGCACCCTTATCGATGAACACTTGGAGACTGCTCGCTGATGGGTTGATAGTAGCACCTCCTGTCAGAGGGCAGTTTATCGTGATGGTAATGAGGTCGGACAAGGCCGTAAAGAACTTATTGTGCGCCGTGAGATAGAACTTATACTCTCTCGGGTAGTTAATGGTGGTAATCTACAGCCTTTCGTAAGTGTTGGAAGAGATCTAGGTCAAGGAGACTGTGGAGTCTGTTGTGAAGTTGAAAGTTCCTCCATGCTTGTCATAAGCTGTCAGAGCAGTGCCCAAGTACTGCTGCATTTCGTAAATGGTCTCGGCATCAGAGTCCCAGTTTCCAAACTTATTGAAGTCCTGCAGATAGTTGCCCTATCCGATCCTGTGCACGGTGTTCTAGCTAAGAGTAGGCCCTGTGAGAGCAATTGTGGAGCTAAGGGCGGTGATGGTAGAGGCAGAAGGTGATCTGATCTCGTACTCTCTGTAATACCAGTTGTGGTTGTACAGCAGAGTTCCATGGTTATGGGTTTCATAACTCGTGTAAGGCAGCTTGAAGAGCACTACCGCATAGCGCCCTCCATTCAAGTAGATGTTCTCGTGCATCGAGGTGTGAGCTGCGCTCATGAACTCAGTGCCCTACCACTAAGTCCTCACATTCCTGTTCATGACGCAGGGCAGCTGACCAGCGTTGGACTGACACCTGCCAGTGTCTCCGTAGTTGTGGATGAACTTTTGCATGTTGTAGCTGTTATAGTCACGTCCATATCTAGGGTAAGTCCTCTCATAGTACTTCACTCCCATTCTTCCTACCTTCCAGCTTACGTCATCTACCGTGTCAGTCAAATAATTGGCTTAAGAGGTCCACTGTCGATAGATGAAGTAAAAGATGGAGAATCCATTTCCGTCATTGAAAGGGCCGATGGTGTCATCGATCCACTTGTATCGATTATCGTTGACCGAGATGTACCAACTGGTCCACTCCCACGTGCCCCAGTTGTTAATCCACCTGCTCGAAGTTACATCCTTTCCAACGATCAACAGCCACCTGTTGCTCGATAAAGGGGTAAAGTCTTGATTTTGATAAGTAGCGAGTGCCACAATTTGCCTGGTCCACACGGAGAATTCCATGTGGATTCTTTCGACCATGTAATAGCGATAATTTCCATTTGAGTCTCGCATATAGCACGCCTGCTGCACATTGAGATTATAATCAGTGTACCCCAAGAAAGGAGTCATTCCTGAGCCGTACTGTCTACCACCTCCGAAGTATAGCCTCTGGTAATACACCAGCGACCTCGTGCCATACTTGTAGTATGCATAACCCGAATCGTAGATCCTTCTCATCTGAGTGGGAGAGTACGACCTGATCTCGAACTGCCTGCGAGTCACAGTTGTGTATTAGTCTTCCCATCCGACGAAGAAGCGGTAATAGGCGATGTTTGCTTCTTGGCCAGAACTGATTAGCTAGAAACAAAAATTGTCTCCGTGTTTAGCCACATCCATGCTGGCAACTGGGTTCGTCACAAGCTTGTGAGCAACCGCCACAGAGCCGTCGCTGATCGTGAGGGCCACGATGAACTCAGACTTGGTGTACTTGATGAAGAAGCCCACAAAGTTCTTGAATACATGTTGCTGCCCTGAAGTGTATGTCCTCGAAAGGCCAACCCATGGCACTTTGATCACTGTCTCGTCAGCCTCCGTTCCTTCAAAGAATTTGGACCACGAGATTTGATTCCCGCTGAACCTCGTAA
>Ga0075466_1000302_pt1 | contig 17897 bp, 18 predicted proteins | sample DEB08_DNA_16_FD_71486 | JGI IMG/M metagenome (GOLD analysis project Ga0075466, IMG submission 71486) | Aqueous microbial communities from the Delaware River and Bay under freshwater to marine salinity gradient to study organic matter... | ecosystem: Environmental > Aquatic > Marine > Coastal ... | reverse complement strand
AGTGCCGGTGCAACTTCATCGAAGAACCCAGCTTCAAGAGCTTTTACAAAGTTCTCTCTACGGCAGTAATCTTTATCAAATATTTTGTAATAAACACCATCTCCTTTAAGAACCATTCTACCGTGATTAATACCATCAACAACTCTACCAGCTTTGTTAAGTATAACACCAAGAGAGTCTAAGTCTATGTCTTTTAATTGTATTCTATTGTGATTATGTTTCAAATTCAAATGCTCCATACTCAGTATCTTTTTGTGATAATATCACACCATCATCGGTCGACACAACTCCCCATTCTATATTTATATTAGTGTCATCCCACGCAAATCCTCTATAATCATCGGGTATATAGTATTCATCTGTTTTATATAGAACAGAAGTATCATCTTCTAATGTTCTGTATCCATGTGCGAATCCTTTTGGAATCCATAGCTGTTTTTTGTTTTCAGCACTTAATTCTACAGAAGCCCATTTACCATATGTTTTAGAATCTTTTCTCACATCAACAGCCACATCTAATATAGAGCCTCTAACACAACTAACAAGCTTAGCTTGATGATACTTTTCTTGATAATGCATACCTCTTATAGTATTTTTCAATTTATTGTAAGCTATATTGTCTTGAACAAAATTATCAGGAAAGTCTGAAGAACTCCATCTTTTAGAGTTATAGCTTTCATAAAGGTAACCTCTGTTATCATAAAACACGTCAGGCATAATTAAAAATAAACCTTCTAATGGCAACTCTTTAACTTTCATATTAACCTCTTATAAGTATGATATTATACTCCTCAGATGAGGGTTCATAATATTGTCTAATTTTAGTAATTCTTTTAACTGATACATATTTAACCACATAAAATTTTTAGGAATATCTTTAAGTAAAAATTCTATATCTTCTATTTCTACCAGCATATTTTTTACTCTTTTTTTGTAAAATCTACCACCATCTTCAGGATACCAATGTTCAAATTTTACTCCTTTCAGCTCATCTCCATGAAAGTATTCGGAAAACAAAGGCTTTCTTCCACTATGAAGTGTATTTAAATTATCATATGTCACTTGAAGAGTAGGAGATAATAAAACTCTATCGTAGTTGCCAGGCTCAAATTTAGCTTCTATCAGATAAAGCGGCGTATCATCAATATCTTTTACTTTAATTAAACCAACAACGCTAGCTTCAGTTCCCTGGTCAACTAATGGTTGATTCCAACCTTTGCCTGATTCTCTAATAGTTGTTTCTGTCTTTACGCCCATAACTTTGAAAAACCCACCAGTCTTATGTTCTAAATTGCCAGTTTCAGAGTTAATACCCCATCCATCGCCTACTTCATTTAAATTAATCTCAGTAACATTTGCTGGCAAATCATCTTTTATTTTCTGTAATTTTTCTAACACGCTATCGATACTATCTTTTTGATTTATACACTCTAAAAAATGGTCTAATCTATCTTCAATGTTCTCATCCACATTATCTAATAAACTTAGTATTTTATCTCGTAGCATACTTCTCCTTATATATCCGAATATTATCTTTGGATGTTTTATTTGTGTTAATATCAGAATCAACATGCTCAACTTCGTAGTGTATGTCGCCAAACTCTAATTTATGTCCAAATATCTCAACAACCTCTTCTATTGTTATATTATCATTAGACCTAAGAACCTTAGTGCCTGTATGATTTGAATTAATCGAATCTAAAACATCTTCATACAAAATATAGTTCATCAATGTATTCTTAGTCAATGCAATATCTTCACCAGCAACTATTTTTTGAAAGGTATTCTTTTTCATCTCTTTTCCTAATAGTGCTGATGGTCTTAATATTAAATAGTCATCGCAAAGCTCTTCTACAATTATTTCTGATAATCTTTTTGTTACGCCATATGGTGAGTTTTTTGCCTCATCTATTGATGAAATAAATACAAATTTTTTATGTGGAATAGATATCAAATCTCTCGTTAAAAAAACATTATCTTCAAATAAATCTGGTTTTACATTACTCCAATTAGAATGTTGAACAGAACCTGCACAATGTATTATGTAGTCATATTTTGTAAAAGAATATCCGCTACCATCAGGAGCCATATCCTTCTGAATATAGTCTGAAACAGAATTACCTCTAACAAACTTATCACAATTTTTAAATTGTTTTGCCAACCAACTTCCCAAACCACTATTTGTTCCCGTAACTAATACTTTCATCATTGATTCTCCGGAAATACCTCTATACATAAAACATTACTATCGTTAATGATTAGCATCCTGCCATCTATCGTAGACATTTTTGTAAATTGACCTTGCTTTAATGTATCCGGTAATATTCCAGTGAATGTTCTTTTAATACCATCTTTGAAATGAATTATCTGTGTAACTGATTCACAATCTAAAAAGTAGCTTGTGCTTATAGATGGTTTTAAATCTGGTTGTTTGTTTTTACTCATAATATTCCTCCATAGAACCCGCCAACTTTAAATGGTATTTTCATATTAATTGATGCATGTTCGCTGGGAACATATCTTGACTTTGGTATCACTCTAAAATCAAAACTTACTCTAGTCACATCCGTTTTATTTATTTTATTTCCGTGTGTTAAATGAGAACCATACCACTCAGTGCATTCTCCGTAATCAGAGTTAAATGGAATGTAATCTCCCTTATCTTCTTTGGTTTCAGCCCACATCGTATTTGTATCATATGATTTAGTTAGAGGAACAAAGTAATTTAGTTCGTTTACTTTTTCAGCCCACTTCACATCTCTATAAGTTTTATCTTTATGAAATTCTCCTACTGCTACATTTTCTGGTAGATGTATTCTTATATCAGGTAGTTCTTGATAAATTATTTCCTCACCAAATCTAGGCTTTATAACTGCTTCTAAAAACTTCAAATATAAATCTTCTATAGAAGAATCCTCTCTCCATCGTTTATAATAAATTTGATTCCAATGCATATACATATCAGCCTCTCTTGTCAAAACAGGATATTTTTTCTGATTATGTAACTTTGTTAAATCATCTGTATTTAGCCATTCACAAAATAAAGATTTGAAATCATATTCTTTTGTATCATAACTGAATTTTATCATTTACTACTCCTAAGTTAAACAGTATTATTTTTATGAATTTCACCGGTATTCATATCATTAACTTGCCATTTCTGTCTATTCTTTATATGGTCTGAAAGGTTGCAATCTTCCCATGCTTTTTGTCTTAAATCTTCAAGCTTATTAGGTGGTATTGAAGTATTTACCATATTAGCTTTAGTCCACTGCATTTTATCAATATTATAATCTTTTGGGAGCTGACCATTTCTCATAACCTCATCAAACATTGGAGTTCCTGGTAACGGCATCACTAAAAAAAAGTTAGAAGCATCTAACCCATATGACATATTTTGTTTAGCAAAATCTACAGTTTCTTTTATTTCTTTTTCTGTCTCATCAGGAAAACCTACCATATAATTAGCAGCAACTCTCATACCAACCCTTTTTATTTCTTTCACTAAGTTTTTTACATCAAAATCTTCGACTTTCCATTTGTTAGAACACCACTTCTTTACTATCCTATGATTAGCAGATTCAAATGGTAGAACTATATCTCTAAATCCAGCAGCTGCTAAAAGTTCTATGACTTCTATATCAGGCTTTCCCTTCTTAGTAAGATGAATAACATTTACCCCATTTACATCTAATATATCTAGCCCGATACCAATGATACTTTTTAACATTTTTATTGCTCTTCGTTTCATACCAAATATCGAATCATCTTCTACAAATACTTGCTTTGCACCTATCACATCTCTTAAATATACCAACTCTTCTATAACTCTCTCATCCGATTTAATTCTGAACCTGCCTATTTCACCAGCCATTGAACCTTTTGTTTCATGCGCTATATGACAATAAGAGCATGCAAAAGGACACCCCAATGATGTCATCATAGATACATATTTTAGCTCTTCATCCTCTCCAAAATGACCACCGTGTGGTCTACCAATTTCCCAATATCTTTCATTAGGTAACAAGTCCCAAGCAGGCATTGGCAATTCGTCTAAATTCCAAATGATGTCGCCTAAATGTGAAGTATTAATAACCTTATTATCTTTTTTAAATAATATTTTTGGAACTGAACTCCAATCCCTACTACCACCACGATATACTTTCATAATCTCTTTTACAGTTAGCTCCGATTCTGATGTGCAAATCATATCGAATCCAGCATCTAAAAATATATTGTATCTAGCTCTAGCATTTACGCCGCCGGAAAATAATATCTTCTCTGGAAAATGTTTTTTTATTAAACGACAACAATGTAAAACCATAGTTTCTTGTAGAGAAAATATTGATGTTATTCCAATAAAATCAAAGTCAGCAACCATATGTAAGATTCTTTCATCAGAAACGCCTGTTCTTAATAATCCACTTTCAAGAGCTGTCGGGCTAAAGAAGAAGTTTTTATAGTCATCATCTTTATTACCAACGCATGCATCATATACTTCAACATCAACGCCTATGTCTCTTAAAGCCCCACCAAGCATTGGATAGGCAAGAGAACCATTTGGTTTACATAATGTATCCGGCCAATTTTGTTCGGGTGGATACAAAAGTAAAACTCTTGGGTTTTTATACATAATTTTACTCTAATGCCCCACTGTAGTTTCCCATCAAATAATCAATGAAAAGATCGGGCTGATTTGTTAATTGTTCTTTGACACTTAAATCATTTTTGTGATTATCATTCATAATTTCTTCTAAACTTATTCCAGTATCATTTGATTTCTTTCTATCAACTCTCGTAATTTTATCTCTGGATCCAGCAAAATGATGATAGACTAAATCCCCATATATTCCAAAGTATATCGTATGCAATTCTACTTTATTAGACCTTTCTAATGGATACCATTCTATTTTATTAACCTCAAACCAATCCATCAGTAATCCCCACCAATTAGAATGACCATCTTCTACCATTTCACCCATAGCATCGTCCAATCCTTTGTTCAGATATTCACTACGAAATGCATAAAATGCTGGATGTGGAGCTTTATAAGTTAAGTCCCACTCATGCTGTGGCTCATACATAGCTACAAAGTTTTTATCCTTTACCTTATCAATAAAATCTTCTGTTATATCAGATACAAAGAAAGCATCGGAATCTATTCTTATAACTATATCGCCCTCTTTCATATTTTCTTTAATAACAGGAAAAATGTGTCGATTACCATCTGTGGGATGGTAATTGCCACCTTTATGTATATGCCTTCCTTTTTCACGAACTTCAAAGTAATCATAGCATCCTTTTCTTCTATCATACATTTTCTGTGGCATATGAGAAAAGATAGCATAACTTTTATAAGGAACTTTTATGTGCTTTTTGAATGATTCTATTTGTAAATCAACCCAATAATCATCCTTAAAGTGTAGTGTGTAGATATGTATCAAAATCTACTTCCCTTTGGATACTTTGTTAATCTCTTTAAATTCTTCTCACCTACAAAACCATTCTCATTATACTCACAATTATCAAATATTGCTCGAATCAAATCTGTATTACCATTACCCTTCCAAGATTCCTGAAACTTACTCCATAGACAGACTTGAATATTATTCGTAGTAGGCCATTGATATAAGTCTGAATGAGGAGAACCAAATCCTTTTTTATTACCCCAATCATACAAATCACCAATAATATCCATATTTTCGGATGATGAGAAATACCAATAGTCTAAAATTCTAGGATTATCGGATTGCATTGTAGCTGGATTATTGTTGTCGGGCACATACATATTACTATAATCTTCTATTTCACTAAAGTCTAATTTCTCAAAGAATCCCATATCAAATCGAGTCCACATAACTACATCATATTTAAAATTGTTTTCTTCTTCGTATTGTTTTTTAAGTTTAATTGATTGTTGAGCACCATACCATCTTGAAGCACTCTTCTCCCAACCAGCCATATCAGCACGATCACCAAAAACAATTTGTTTCTCAAACTTACTTTTCTTAGGATTATAAATTTCGACTAACCTATCCTCATAGTCTGTAGCCCAAGAATGTATAAATACATCTACATTATCATTGACTTTAAATACATTCTTATCATAAAAATGATGTCCTATTCTATAATCAATATCTTTCTCCCAAGCATGACCACTTTTGCTTGTATAAAGCCTACCAATTGTTCCAGAAAAACAGAGTGCTATTCTCATATTTCAACTCCCTTTAAGCCTATATTCCTATCTAAATTTATAACAGAAGCAGTATCTCTATCGCTGTTAATCTTTCTGTCGTTTATAAGTATTCGATCTCCTCCACCAAATCCCATTATTAATTGATCGTAATTAATACCAGCTCTTTGCATCTGTTTAATAGTTGCTTCCCTAGCGCTTTCTTTTCTACCGGTAGTTATGACTAAGTGATATCCTTTAGTATCCCATTCAACTAACCTATTATGCACACCTGGCAAAACCTCTAATACTAAATCTGAATTCTGTATATCAATTGGGTTTGTGTGCTTTACTAAAGTTCCATCCAAATCACAAAATATAGTTTTTGGTCTATTCATTTTATTGTGTCTCATCGTGATGTGATAAAGAAGATACGCACTTATTACAAACTGGATGTTTCCAATACTCACCCTTTCTATGTATGTCTCTTAAAAATTTAAGTTCTGGACCTTTCCAAGTCTCTTCTATTGTCCGTAAAACTAACTGACTTTTATCTCTACTAGACTCTAGCGGCGATTGTCTTTCACCAATATTTTCAGTTGTAGAATACTTCACATCTGGCTTTGTTTTACTTCTTAATTTTGCAACAGATAATTCAGCACCAAAAAAAGTGCAGCATGGTAATATATCACCATTATATCTAATAGCCATATGATTAAATGGTTGGATGCATTTAAATTCTTTTACTCCCGCAACCTTTACACCATCGGTTGGCTTAACAATATTAACTAAGTCCTGTATTGCTATAGCATCAGCCTTATCTTTCCAATACTCAATAAAATCTTCAACCTCATGTTCGTTTGTCTCTGTTTGAACAAAGTTAACTCTCAGAGTTGGTAGCTCTGATTTCATTTCTTTTCTAATTTTAATAAATCTGTTTACATTAGCTATTACTTCATCAAAGTTACCACCAACTCTTATTATATTAAAAGTTTCTTCGGTAGCAGCATCTAAGGATATTTGTAGTCTTGTTAATCCAGATGTAACTAGTCTTTTTGATATTTCTTCTGTTAATAATGAACCATTTGTGCTCATATAAACATCAAGTATACCAGCCTCTCTAGCATATTCTACAAACTTAACTAAATCCTTTCTGATTAGAGGTTCATTTATATAGTTTAATCTTATACATTTTAGTCCTTTTTTAACTCCCTCATCTATAACTTCTTTATATACATCAAAATCAAACCAAGTTTCTTTACCATACTTTCCAGTAACTTCTGCGCTCCAAGTGCACATAGGGCATCTGAAATTACAAGAATAATTTAGCTCAAAGTCAAGCTGAATTGGGAAATCTGGAACAGAACCAAACTCACCTGACTTTTTCCAAAGATTTCTATAGTCATCATAAGCATCGGCATCATTGTAACTTTTTATTACAGAGTGTAAATCTTTTCTTTCAAATACCCTTGTTATATCATTCTTATCTTCTGTTCGCTTCATATTAAACCTTTTAGTTTATCTTTAATAGATTCTTTAATTTTATTATCTATGTCAGGTTTAATTAATTTAAACCTTTCGTCTGAAAAAACATAATGACCACATATTTTTATTAACTCTCTTTTGTTATCTTCAGGTATAAAATCTTTATTAACCCATTTTTCCCACCGTTTTGAATCATAACAAATCTGATAGTAATCTTCAATATCTTCACCCATCTCATCTAAATAACATAGTGTTTCTAGCTGACCAAACTGAGGTGCTATATTTATTGAGTCAAGCCCTAAATCAAATCTATCTTTATATTCTTTAGATGATAGATAATCACCATTGTGTTCTTTTGATTTCTTACCAAACTTTTTACATATGGAAACCATCTTCTCTAATCTATCGGAATTAAAAGTGCCTGTATTAGTTTGTTTACCTAAGTCCAAACCAACGCCCGATTGAACCACAGCATACTCAATATTTTCAAACATATTAGAATCTAATTTAGTTTCTAAAGATTGAAGTAACTTTTCTAATTCATAGGTTTCAAATCTTCTAATCGACTCTTCTGTGCCAATTTCTAATTTAACTTTTTTATTATCTAATATAAGGTATATAAAGTTAATATAATCAATAGTTTGTTGTAACCCATCTTCAAATTTCTGATAATATTTCCACGGGTCTATATGGATAATATCAAAATGCTGTGAGTCATGCATAAAAGACTTCATACCATCATCTTGCCTATAACCTTGGCCAATACCACCGTGATCTCGTTGTATTGGAATTCTACCATTAACATATTTAGCAAACTCACCAGTAGACCAATCATTAACATATCCACCATTGTAATCTACCTGTCGTCTTGATGGAATGAATCCAAAATTACCATTGTGTTCAATAACAGCATCGACTGTATTTTTACTCATTGGTCCTATATAATACTTAGCCACTTACTACCCCCACGTAGATTTTTAATTGTTCTTCTGCTTGATACTTTGCTATTGTTTTTCCTACAATCTCTGTTGGTCTAGCATCTATCAAATGATTATCTGTCTTTATATAAATAGGTGTAGCATTAAAAAGAGTTTGATTATTTAATTTTTCTATCAATTCCCAATTGTCTCTCGTAATAATCTCAAATTGTATATTCATAATGTCACAAACATACTGAACTGCTTTGCTAAAGCCACCATTACCTATAATATATATTGATTTAAATTCTCTTACTTCAAAGTATCTTTTTACAGCTATCCAATCAGTATTATATCCCTTTAAATAACCAGCTTTATTTATCACAGTATTAATAGAACCAATTTTTTTTGCTGAATCTTCTATCTCATCTACATAGTCTAATGCTTCAACTTTAAATGGCATACTTAAAGCAAATCCTTTTATGTCAAGACTCTTTACTGCTTCTATAGATTTTTTTATATCATCTGAGTAAAAAGATTTGTATATGGCATTAGTGCCATGCTTTTGAAATTCTCTATTAAAAAAGTTACAACCATTGTTTCCTGGACTAGATGAAAATGAACAATATATTTCAGTATCCTTATTAATCATTTAACTCCTGCATCATTTTTTTCGATTTGAAAAATAATAAATTGCCTAATTCTTTTTCGTGTAAGGGTGCCATATTTAAAAATATCAAAGAAGTAATTTGTTTAACTTTATTTAAATCATATCCATTTTGTAAAATCCACTTTTCATACGGAGCTTTGAATTTAATTAAATTGCTCCCCATTTCATACTCATAATTTACAAAACTTTCATCAACAAAACAAGTAAAATTATTACTATTTGCCATTAATTTATAAGACATTAAGATTCCACCATACATCTTAGCTAAATCATAATACACGTCTCCGACATCACCACCTGCAAAATTCTGCCTCCAATCTAACAAATAGAATTTTTTATTATCTCCGATAATTACATTGTCAAATTGTAAATCACCATGAAATAATTTTGTAGGTATTCCATTAAATATAGATTGCCAGTCTAATTTTTTAAGCAGATTATGAACATTATCTGTTTTTACATTATTTACTGTATGCGACTTTGTGAATGTATCATCTCTATCATCGAGAAACAATTTTAATCTACTCATGCTTTTATTGTAATAAAATTCTTCGCATGTATTTAAAAAGTTATTATCTACATTAGTTTCTTTCCACAAATCTTTATTACAAAAATTCAAAAATTTATTCCAAACATTAGTGTCATCACATTCATACAATGTTCTCCCGGCCTGCCAATTATATGAATATAAATTCTTACCATTAAAATTTACTTTTGGAACTAATCCTGATAACTCAGCTGATCTCTTTATTCTACCTTTAATGAAATCTTTGTTAGATGACAATTTTATAAATTTATCGTTTACTTTGTATAAGAATTCTCCATTTACTTTTGGGATACTATAGCTTTCAGATGTTTCAAATGTCTCTTTGGCTCTTAGGTAATTATCTATAGTTCCGAGATCATACCAATTGAATTGTTTAGCTTTCATACTTGAAAATTTATCTATATCGTAGTAAGCACTAACTATCTCACCGCTTTTTACATCAAGCTGATTCCAAAATGTTTCATAGTCGTAAACACCAGCCAAACCAATTACAGCATGACCATATCCATTCTTATCTTTGTTCTTTAAAGCAGTTACATTATCACCCTCTACATTTACTGTAGAGTATAATTCAGTAATGCTCGTAGGACAAACACCTATCCAATTATCGTCTATCTTAGGGAGCTTTTCTGTAATGACAATATCACAAGTAACCCAATAGAATGGCCTTTGCAAATACTCTTTACATTTATTTATAGAATATGAAGGACCTGTATTTTCTCCTTCAAAAATATCTACTTCTACAAATTTAAAGTTTCTATTTGGATGAGCTGCTTCACAATATTCTCTAACCATCTCACCTTTATATCCTAAAGAAACAACTAAATCATAATCTTCAGGCGTCTTTTCAATTATATGAGATATAATAGCTTTGTTATCCAATGGCAGTAAACCTTTATTTATATGATTGGATAAGTTTTCTAATCTACTACCAATACCAGCAGTTAGTATACAAACGGCAGGCTTCATATGTTCGTGATTTATTTTGCCTGAGCCACGTTTAGAGTCATCTGATATTCTGATAACATCATCTACCTCAGGTGTTGATACCTCTTGCAAAATTATATCAGTAATTGCAATTACTCTATGTTTTTTTGGTGGAGTTACAGTAAAAAAATCCCCTTCTTTCATTATTTTCTTTTCTACTACACCAGCATCATTTTCTAACCAGACTTCAGCAGTGCCTTGAATTATATAATTTGTTTCTAATTTATTTTCGTGATATTGATAGCTTGTTTTTGTTCCAGCATTAATATGAATTCTTTTGTAACAATACTTATCGTTTAGTTCTAACCATAATTCTTTACCCCATGGTTTGTATACTGTTTTCATATAAAAATCCTATTTCTTAGTTATCAAGAGATTATATTCATAAAAATACAAATAGTCTATATTAGTTCCCATAAAGCAATTTATTGCATGTTCCGGAGTTTCTACAATAGGTTCTCTGTCATTAAAGCTTGTATTCAATAGTATCGGAACGCCCGTTTCCTCATCAAATTTCTTTATAAAATTATAATACCATTTGTTATCATTCTCAGTAACAGTCTGTAATCTCGCAGTTCCATTTAAATGAACTACTGCTGGAACTTTATCTCTGACTTCTTCTTTCCAATCTAATACAGTAGTCATATAAGGACTATCTATATCTTTAACAAACCAATCTTTCACACACTCTCTTAAAATCGATGGAGCAAATGGTCTGAACCATTGTCTGTGCTTGACTTTCTCATTGATTAAATCTTTCATATCAGGACTTCTTGGATCACATAATATACTTCTGTTACCTAAAGCCCTTCTTCCTGATTCTGAACCTTTACCGAATACTGATATTATATTCTGTTCTGTTAGTAGTTTAATTACATCTTTATCCTTAGCCTCAACGCAAGTTATACCTTTATTACCATCTAAAGCACTCTCCACATCTTCTTTAGAATAGGTTGTTCCAAGATAAGGAGTGCAGTTATCGTTCCACTTAACTCTTTCTTTTCTAAATATTTGATGATATATAAATTGAGAACTACCAATAGCTAAACCACCATCATAAGGAACAGGACAAATATAAATCTGTTCTACATTAGGAAACCACTTATACATCTTTCCAACCATAACAGAATTTAAAACTACTCCGCCTGACATACAGATGTGTTTTGGATTATGAGCTTCAATTATAGGTGCCATAACTTCTCTACAAATTTCTTCAGTAGCCCTTTGTAGTCCAGCAGCTACATCGAATGCGTCTTGTTCACTTCTGTCTGCTATTGGTTTATATTTTTCTACATTTGCATATGTAGCATCTGAAGGACCTCCACCACCAGCTTTGAAAGCATTGTAAAAGTCTCTCCAATACTTATCAGAATCTCCGGGAGCAGCCATAGCCATAACCGAACCAGCAGCTAATCCATGTGGGTGACCGGAAGATAAACCGAATATCTTTCCTGTATAAATTCTCCAAGGAGAACCTATAGTTAAAGACTCCATAGGTATTCTTTCAATAGGTTCGATATCAAGACCTTTACCTTTCCAAAAAGTAAATGCAGAAGAGAATGTCTCAACTTCTCCAAACTCACTCTTTACATCCATATAATTAGTTTTTTCAGTTCCACTACCATCGATAGTAATTATTAAAGCTTCGTCATAGTTGCTCGAAAAGAATGCGTTTGCGGCATGAGATTGGTGGTGCCCAACTATATAATACTCACCGCTATTTTGCTTAACTAATGATTTCATTCTATCATCACTTTCTTTTTTAGCTGTTTTGTCTGAATATACTGTTCTGGATCTTGGGTTACCATTAGTAAAATATTTTATGTCATCTAAATCATTTTCAGGTATCCTCTGAAGTGCCATTTCTAACCCATCTCCAAGAGGTTCTTTTTCTCTAATAAACCTTTCTAATTCTTCGTGTATGATTGGAACACCATTTTCTAAAATACAATAAGAAACATCGTGACCTGATTGGAAACCTATTATTTTCATATAATATAACCTCTGTTAATTTTTAATAAATATCTAAATTAAACCTAAAATACAATTTTATTTATTGCTTTCCAGTTTTCTTTCCACTTACTTTCTGTATAAAACTCTTTGAATCTATAAAGTGCTTCTTCACTACAGCTCTGATAGAATTTACCATCATTTTTTAATTTTAATCCTATCTTTTTTGCTGCATCTAAATCACCAACCTCCACTGTCGTGTTTGGATGTATTATTTGTTGAGTATCTAAACCTTTATATCCAATGCAGGGTATCGCATGAAATCCACAATTCATAGCAAATGTTCCAGCTGCGTGTGTCCTCATCAAATGAATACCTACCTTATATTCAGATAGGCAATTTATCCATTCTCGCCAAGTTAAATAAGGTAAATAGTTTATATCTTCAATAGCTTGTTCTTGCTCTTGCTTTCTACCCATAGATGGTGCTGTTATTGGATAGCCTAATTCTCTGGCTACTACATAGGAATCAAACCCACCATACCAACTTACAAAGTTACCACCAATCATCGTCTTTGGTTCTTGATATGATTTAGGGCTTGGTAAGTCACCATAATTGTCAACTAATGTTTCGTTTTTAGGAATTAATCCATCGGGTAACATTAGACTTCTCATCACTCTAACATCTCTACATCCCAATCCTAAAAAATAGTTTACATCAGATTCATTATGGCAATAAACCCAATCTGCAGTCATCAATGTATTATAATAATGAAATTGTAACTCTATAGTATAGTCTTGAAAATACCAATGTGGTCCTTCCTGCATTACTGCAACCTTATCGCATACTTTTTTGATATGATTTAAGTCTACATTAGGATTGTTCTTAGGAATAATAACTATACCCAAATCAAATTGTTCATTAGGTAATTTAGTTAAATTGCACATCGGAGCGTCTAGTGTTAAGCACCAAGCCACTTCGGTGCGCGCATTATGAAAGCCATATGAATATTTTAAATTCTCACCAAATTCTGAAAAAAAGGCTATCTTCATATTAAAATCCCACCTTTTCGCCTATAGCAAATGGATAATCATTTTCTATACAATAATTATGTAAAACAGATTTGTAATATTTATTTTTTAAATCAGAAGTTAACCAAAGAAATTCCTGCACAACTTTTTTATCTAAAAATGGGTATCTAGCTTCTAATCCATACATACCAGAGACATATTCTTCTTTGGCGATATAAGACTCCATACTACTATTATAAAAGCTAGCCCACGGAAATATTGAAGATAAATCTTTAGGAAATAATCCTCCAAAATTACTATGCTGGGCAAACTTTCTACCATTAAAACCATAATCAGCATATATTTCATCAGGACCTATACCAGATAAATATACTTTTCTATCATCGCTAGCAGCTGCATTACAAACTAAGGACATCCAAGCCGAGCCTCTATCATCACATAAAGAATGTCGTTCTTTGTAATCTATATCAGATGATTCTATAGTCCACACAAAATCCTCTGTGCCTGATTTTATTTGATTTCTATGAAGTTCTCTGATTTCATTTGACTTATACAAATTTTCAACTAAAGCACTTTCTGATTGATTTATTAGAACATGCCTATCGGATAAAACTCTCATATTCTCTGTAGAGCCATTAACTGTGTATGCTTTGAACTTAATTTTTTGTTTAGTTAGTTCTGAACATATTACGCCGCTATCGTAACCAGAGCTTAACCCTATGAAGATTTTCTGTGTTGTGTCACGCGTCCTCTTATGAATTGAATCTTTGTAAGCATCGTTCCATTGTTCAAAGTTATTTTTATGTTGATTTAAATCAAAGTCGTATATTGTAAATTCATCAATCATTGACGCATCTGATATTTTAAAAACCATAGCAGTATTAGCTTTTGCTTTTTTAACATTCATATGACTCAGTTTATCAAGCGATGTTCTATATGTAGAACAGCCAAACTCTCCACCTTCATTAGAATAGAATAAAGGTTTAGTTTTAAAAGGATCTGTAGCTATAATAGCTTTATCTTTTGTAAAGTCCATCAGCAAAATAGCAAATTCGCCATCTAACTTTTTCACAAAATCTAATCCATACTGATTGTATAAATCTATTAAGCAATATCCATCGCTTTTGTAATCACCAAAATCTTTATAGTTGTATATTTCTCCATTATATAAACAAACAATACCATCTTTTTGAAATGGCTGTGATGTAATTTCTCCCGTCATACTGAGTAAATTATGTAAGAATGTAAAGTTATTAACTTCATCCTTTACTATAGAAGTTCCATCCGGCCCTCTAAATTGTAGGTAGTAATTTACATCATCAAAATCTTTTACATCTTTGCTAGTGCACAATATGCTACACATCAAATAACTCCTCGTATGTTCTTTTTATCCAATAGCTAGCATCTCTTTGCATCGGATTAGGTGGTATTGCATTAAAGTGATATATCCAACCAGCATCTAAAAAGTATAATGTGTCATTCATCCAATGCTGACTAATATTATCAATCATTATTAGATTTTTTCTGTATAAATCCTGTAGGTTGTATTTACTATGTAAGTATTTAACATCAACATTTTCTTTATGTAACATAAAATTTAATATAGTTTGGTCTGTTCCACATTTATTTTTTTCGATAGAATTAGCTATCTCACTACTATAAGTATCATAGTATTTTCTCATAGCGTCAAAAAACTTTCTATGTTTTTTACTGACAATTTGAAATCCACCATTAATATAGTTAAATGTCTTTATTCTCTTCTTATCAAACAAATCATCGCCGAAGCCTTCTATACTTCTCAATACCCACTCGTAATCGCCATCATTAATAACCCCACAATACTTGCCATCAGTTTCTTCAAAGAAATTAGGACAATCAGGATGAATTATTGTATCAGCATCAGCCATTAGTATTTGATCGTATTCAATTTCATTAGCTTCCATTATTTCAAATAAATAATATCTCTGCCAAGTAATCTTCATATACTCAACTGGATAAAGTAAATCTTCTAATACAAATAACTCACATCCATTTTTATCGCACCAAGCTTTCCAACTCTTAATTGAATATTCATATGGAGCATTTCTACCATCACCTAAATTTATATTTGGAATAAAAACTACATTTTTCATATGTATTCTACTCCCCATTGTTCGTCTGATAACTGATTAAAAGGATATCCTTTATGGCTGTCCAACTCAAAGAACTTTCTTATACCTTCCCAATCTGATTTGTCTCTATCAGTATGTTTATTCTTTCTACTGAAGTAAAATCTGGGTTCTAAGAAGTTGTAACCATTAACACTAAAACTATAGTTTTCAATTAAGTCATCATCACCTTGCGCATCAAAGTATCTAAACTTACCTCTATTTGGCTCAAATATTTCAACACCACCCTCTCTGATAAAGTTAGTATTTCCATTGAACAATTGAGCTCTAGCCTCTGAGGATATTATTACATCAATGTCATCATTTTGCCTGATACCCATTAGAGCTAATATACCCGACTGGCATATTGTAAATTCTTCTTTTGGTATTGAAATTTCCGACATTCCTTTTAAATTTTGTATCAATGGTTTCACACGATGCTTTCCATCTTTCTTTCTAGCCTCATCGTATATTTGATTTTGATTCATATAAAATGGAATATATTCTTTACCAGAAATTAATCTTCCAATCATAGCACACGCACGATGGTAACTGTGCTTTATAAATCCATTCTCAAACTCTACAGGATTATTTTTTAAGAATGATTCTAATTCAGCATCATCCATCAGTTCTAAATTTGAATAATAATCTTCGGACATCTTATCCCATCCTGCAACATGATGATCTGCTACATCTTTTCTAAATTGAGCCATCATAGAATTAAAATATTGCCAATTATCAGGATTTAAATTAGCCTTCTCTGTATTTAAATTTTTTGAGTTTGAATAGTATTCTAAAACATCCTTTACAGTTCGGAGAGATGAATTTTTGGTAACGATTTCCTTACCACCACCACCGCCAGCAAACTCCATATTTAAAAAATAATGTAAATTTATTGGTTGATATGATTCTTTTACTTTATTCTTTTTCACCTTATCCTGCCTCCACTTTTTCATAAGTTGAAACCACTTATTATCATCAATGTCAATTGGCATATATTTAAATTTTAAATCAGTTTTCCAAACTGAATATGGAAAGCTTAATTGATCTCTTCTACTATTATAAAAGAACTCTCCCCACCATTTATTCATAGATTTAATGACATCGGGCTCATTGTGCCTTCTAAAAATAATTGTAGTTCTAGCTAAACCATTATTTTTTGGATAACCATCTTCTTTATATTTATCCATCTGATTAAACACAATATCCATATTATCTTTATATTTTTTTCTTGAGTGATTATCACCCAACCACTTTATAAAGTCAGCTTCTTGATAAATGCAACTTCTTCTGTTTAAATTACCAGTTTTAGTCATTCCACATATTGAATGGTCGAGAACAGCTAGGTTGTGGTTTAATAAGTGTTCTTCTACTATATCATTTATATTTTCTGTAATTAAGATATCAGCATCGACACAAGCACTAATATCATATTCTTTAAAATGTAGATGTGGTAGTATTTTATACAATCTGTTATCTCTTGCACCATCTACAAAGTGTCTTGGAACATATCTAACGTCCCATATATCAGATTTTATAGATTTATTATCTGTGAAGCAAACTAAATCCCATCCATCTAAATTACATTCAGGTTTGTGTATGGTGTATTCTGTGTTGTCAGCGAAACCAAACATTGATGTGTAAACAACTTTCCTATTCATTTTTTAATCCTCTTACTATATCTTCTGCTACATCTACACAAGTGCCTATTTTGCCTGAAAATATACTTATTAAATTATCGTTTTCAAATTTATATAATGTTGGTCTAGCATCATCGTGTTCTCTGTTAGGTAGAACTGTTCTGAATGTATACATAGAGCCAATATGATCGATTGATTCAAAATCCTTAAAGAATACTTTACCAGTTTCAATAAATTTATCTATCTTAGTAATAGCCGGCTTCTTAATAATGCCATTATTTATCAAACCACTAAATGATTCTGTTGCGGTTGGAAACTCAGAAATATTTGAATCGTGAATAGCATGCACTA
>Ga0075466_1000298_pt1 | contig 17970 bp, 20 predicted proteins | sample DEB08_DNA_16_FD_71486 | JGI IMG/M metagenome (GOLD analysis project Ga0075466, IMG submission 71486) | Aqueous microbial communities from the Delaware River and Bay under freshwater to marine salinity gradient to study organic matter... | ecosystem: Environmental > Aquatic > Marine > Coastal ... | reverse complement strand
GAGTAGATACTTCCATCATTTCGTATTTGCTGATCAAAATCGAAACCTCAAAATCCAGTCCCAGGGATTTGTCCTCAAACACTATCTCGCCAATGACCGATATCTCCAATCTCGGCATACACGCTTGATATATCACCCAAAAACAAGCCAAAGTTTCCGACAAAGAAAACCTGAAGAGTTATGAGGATATAGGCAAGGAGCTTTTTCACGCGCTTTTATTTTTATATTTACTTTTTATATTTCTATTTTTATTTTAACACATATAGGGCTTGGCTGTCATAATAACTTCTTGACTATTGATATTAATAACTATTGATATTAATAACTATTAATATTAGTTTTGGATTTTATTGTTTTTCTATATACAGAGTAGCCAACTGAGCTTCTATATAATTTATAATATTTATTGTACTGGGGTCCTGAGTTTTATTTCTCAGTTTTTCTAATTTCCAAAATACACTTTTTACAGATTTTTTGATCTGTTTTTTGGTATATTTTTCTTTGTTTCATTTTAGAATAAACTTACTTGTTTTTGAGATTATTTTTGTAGGAATATTTTCGGTTCATTCATTGGTATTCGCACAATCACCATATGTTTGAGCTATGATTGATTTCATACCTGGATATCTTGTTTTTTTAATTTTATCTGGGTTTTTAAACTTAAGTACTTTTTTCATTCTTTTTAATTCTCTGCTATTATAGTCACTATATACGGCTCATGTAGCTCATCCACATATAGCCTCACCACTTGGGTTGTTGTCGATAGCAGGACCAGCAGGATCAACAATAATTCAGTTAAGTAAACCGTCTTCATCATGGATTCATCCATCAGTTACTTGATAAGTAACTACCGTTACATCTACACCTCATACATTTTCTATAGTGTAGTTTACGATACTAGATATATCCGTATATGTGTCTGTAGTAGAATTATATTTTTTATAGACCCAGTCAGTAGTATCATGTAGGCTATCATAATAGATTTTGATAGCTGCTGTTGCTCATGGAGTTCCGCAGTCGAGTGTAAACTGGTTGAGTCACACTGGATAGTCTATATTTGCATCCTCGACTGGTAGGCTTGCTTCTGGAATCACACTAAACTGTGATACATTACAATTATTGCTAGACTGTGTAGTCTCTAGCGCAACATAACTATCACTTACTTCACTTACCACACTTGCTACATCTCATTGTGCGCTGTCAACTGTTCCATCATTGTTTGCATCTCATTGATTTGGACCTAGGTCCTCCATGTAGTCTTCTAAAAAGTCTCCATCATCATTAAAATCAGAAAAGTCCGAGATCCCATCATTATCGGTATCTAAAAAACTTCCACTATTTGTAGGATCTGTTCACTGTTCGATTTCAATATCATCAGGAATCCCATCACCATCACCATCTGGTGATACCAAAACTATAAAATTAACTTGAGTTAATGGTGAATTATTTCATGCAGCATCAGTTACAAAAGCAAATAGAGTATTATTGCCTTCTAAGAGGTCCTCTGGAGATTCTCACTCCCAAAAACCTTCTAATACTATTTCACCCTCGGTGTATTCACCAGCAGCATTTATTATCGTAATAAAGATATTAGTATCTTCATTCTCGTCTAGAGTACCTTCTATGAAGGGATTTTCATCATCAATAACTTCTCATTGTGTTGGATAGCTAAACTCAGGTGCGTCAGGAGGAGTAGCATCAAGGTCAAAGTTTACATTTGTAGTAGCAGAAGTATTTCCTACTCCATCAGATGTCCAGACTGACAAGATAATGTTTCCATCTGAGAGCGGATTGAGTACATCTATTTCCCAATTTCCAGCTTCATCTGCTATTCCAGTGTAGCTATTTGATCAAACAGAGATATTTATAACGGTTGTTGGCTGAGATGTTCCCGTAATAGTGGGAATATTATCATTAATGAGATCTCACTCACCAGGATAGCTTACTACTGGATCGGTTGGAGCTATTGAATCTACATTAAATGAGAGATTTACAAGAGATGATTGTAGTCCTATAACATCAGTTGCTATAATAGAGAGTGTATTACTTCCTTCTGGGAGTATATCTAAGATATCTATTTCCCAGTTACCAGCTCAATCTGCTTGCGTACTATATTGATGTATTCAGCTCGTAATAGTGACGGTAACATCGGACTGAGATGTTCCCGTAATAGTTGGAATATTATTATTAATGAAACTTCATTCCCCAGGATAGCTCACTACTGGTTGGGTTGGGGCTATGTTATCAATAGTAGTATCTACATTGAATGAAAGATTTACAAGGGCTGAATTTTGTCCTACAAAATCAGTTGTCATAATAGAGAGTGTATTATTTCCTTCTGGAAGTGCATCTAAGATATCTATTTCCCAGTTACCAACTCAATCTGCCTGAGTACTATATTGATGTACTCAGCTCGTAATAGTGATAGTAATATCGGGCTCTGATGTTCCCGTAATAGTTGGAATATTATCATTAATGAAACTTCATTCCCCAGGGTAGCTAACTATAGGCTCAGTTGGCGCTATGTTGTCCATAGTAAAATGCGGAATAGGAGTATAGGGAAGTACGGCACCAGTAAGCATATTCCCAGCTTCATCAACAAATGCAATATTTGTAATTTCCATTACACCATCTTCTCAGCCCTCTATAACACGACGATACACATAGGTGCTCAGTGGAATAGATGAGAAGATTCGTTCACTAGCATAGGTTCGAGATCCATCAGAAAAATTAATATGATTTGATAGTCCTGCAGTATCTGGTTGAGCAAGTGTGAGTGTAAAGGTTATAGTATCACCCAACGTCGCATGTAGGGGAGAGAGTGGGTTGTCAGATACCACTTCTATTGATTGAAATACAGGAGCTACTTCATCTGCCATAGCATTATGTACCTGAAATATAGATAATCATACCAGTAACAAAAATCACAGCTTCGTTTTACGGAACATAGTATTCATAATATGTAGAATTATTAAACTAAAATATGTACATAATTTTATTATATACTTCTTTAATATAGAAGCTTTCATATCTTTGTGCAAGGATTGAGTACTATTTTACCTAGACAGAATTTCCTTTTGATTGTTAAAGTCTTAAAATAGCATTAATAAGCTATTAAACTAGTATTAAGTTATGATTAATTATCTATTAATTCTTGAAGAAACTTTAAAAAACAGTAGACTCTGTCTTATTATATATTTATACTTATTCCATGTCGATAGAACTTCTCAAAAAATATAATATTTGGGCCAAAAAATCATTGGGCCAAAATTTTCTTGTTGATGAACAAAAAGTGCAAGATATTGCTGATTATATAGATATACAAGGGAAAAATATAGTTGAAGTAGGGCCTGGATATGGTGCCCTTACTGAAAAATTAGTAGAAAAAAATCCAGACTCACTTACTCTCATAGAGTTGGATCAAGATATGATAGATGTTTTACATGATAGAGGTTTTTGAGATGATGCAGAGATAAAAAACATGGACGTTTTGCAGTATCATCCAGATTTTTCAAAATACTCTGTCATAGCAAATATTCCGTATTATATTACTTCTCCAATTTTGCGGCATTTTCTCTATAGTGTAGAGAATAAACCAGAGCAGATGTTGATTCTTATGCAACAAGACGTAGGAGATAAGATATTACTTGGGCAAAACCCATCCCCCCTTCGGGGGACTTTCCTTAAAAAGGGAAGAATCAAAAGTAGTGTATTGTCTTTATTTATAGCGAAAAAATCGAGAGCTAAGCAAGTATTGCTGGTTGCTAAAGAATGTTTTCACCCATCTCCAAAAATAGAATCATCAGTACTCTATTTTGAACTTCATGACGAGTATAGTCATATAGATGATGAAGCATTTTTGAGAATTATAAAAATATGATTTAGCTCACCTCGAAAAAAACTCATCAAAAATTTCACACATGGAGGCCTCGATAAAACCCATATATTAGAAATTTTTACAGAACTGTGAATCGATGAAGTTATCAGATGAGAAGATTTAGATATAAAAAAATGGTGCGAGTTAATAACCAAAATATAATCATACAAAACTATGACATTTATAAATCGACATAAAGCCCAAGCTGAGTCTGTGGTAGAAGAAACACAGGCAAAATTTGTCTCGTGATCGATCATGAAACATGTCATTGTTATGAGTCTCACAGCTTCACTATGACTGATTGCGCTATTTTTTGTTGATCTGCTCGATTTTTATTTTATCAGTTTGCTTGGTGAGAATAACCTTGCAGCAGCAGTAGGATATGCAGGAACACTCTTGTTTTTTACTACTTCCATTAGTATTGGTCTCTCTATTGCTATGGGAGCATTGGTAAGTAAGAGCTTAGGAGCACAAAAAAAACAAAAAGCGCAACAATATGGAGTGGCAGTGTCACTATTTATACTCCTGACCTCACTTCCTATTACGCTCTGAGTATGGTTTGGAGCAGAGTATTTGGTATCGTTACTGTGAGCCAGCGGAGAAACGCTCAATCTTGCGACTCGCTATCTTAAAATAGTTATTTTATGAATGCCACTTATGTCTTTTGCTATGGGGCTCAATGCAATTTTGCGATCTATGTGAGATGCAAAAAATTCTATGATGATACTCTTGCTTGCGAGTATAGTAAATGGTATTTTAGACCCGATACTGATCTTTTGATTTGGTTTATGACTCGATGGAGCCGCATATGCCACACTTTGCTCGCGTCTGGCTATGTTTCTAGGAGCTATTTATTATGTGAGAAAAGGAAATTTCTTTCGTTGAGCGAGCTACAATATAAGTACTCTCACTGTTACTCTGCTTCCTATTCTCGCTATTGCAGGACCTGCTATCGCGACTAATCTCGCTACTCCTATAGGAAATGCGTACGTAACACGATCGATCGCAGAGTTTTGAGATAGTGCCGTCGCTGGTATGAGTATGATCTGAAGAATTTCACCGGTTGCTTTTGCGGTTATATTTGCACTTTCAGGAGCCATATGACCTATTATAGGACAGAATCTTTGAGCAAAAAAGTGTGATCGAGTACGACAGACAGTAGTGAGTAGTATTGTATTTTCAACGAGCTATATTCTTGTTGTATCAGTACTATTATTTTTGTTTAGAAATATGATCGTTGATGCATTTAATCTAGTATGACAAGCTCGAGAACTTGGACTATTATTCTTGAGTATTCTCTCATGGTTATTTGTTTTCCAGGCTATGGTATTTATATCTAACTCAGTATTTAACAATGTCTGATTGGCAAAAAACTCTACTATTATAAATTTCTTAAAAGCGACCGTATTCACGATGCCATTTGTATACTACTGAGCACAAAATTTTTGAGCTTCATGAGTACTTTACGGACAAGCTATAGGTTCTATATTTACCTGAATTATAGCAATTTTGTGGTGTTTTAGAGCTATTGCTCATGTAGATAAAAAGATTTAGTATAGAGTCTCATAGGTTATGTTCATTTTAATTACGCCCTTAAAAAATCTAGCGTAATTTTTAGAAATATTTCTAGTGGTTGAATGTTTCATAAGACTTTCATACTCACCAGAGACCCATTATAGCTATTTTGGATATAGTTTGCTAAATACATATGATCATAATCTTTTCGTATCTCTCATGATTTTTGCCCTTGCTTTATACAATCTCAAATTATTTTTAATATTTTATTGTTATCTTTTTCGATAATTTCTGCCATTCCTCTATCAACTCAGGCAAATTCATTCCCAAAATTATTCAGTAGACATCACCTACTGCACTTAGTTTTTTTATTATTTTCAATAGTAGTAGAATAAAATGCTTCTATTTTTTCAAGTGGAGTTTTGCTGGTATCGTCAAAACAAGGACTAATATATTCTTTAATAATAAAATCCGTATAGCCATGTACTACAGCTATCGCAAATTCTTTTTTACTCCCAAAGTAGTTGTAAAACGATGATCTTGGAATATCTGCTATTTCTAATGTTTGTTTCATTCAGGTAGATCAATATCATTGTTCCCAAAAAGCATCCATTCATTTTAATATAGCTTCTTCTTTACTGTATATTTTTTTCATTTTTTTAAAATTTACTATTTGATATATCTAGTATAATGATTGCTAGTGAAAAAAACAAATAAAATATTTGTTTTTTTCACCAAAAATTTATTTCTAAAGATACAGTTACTATTATTTCAGTAACTGTATCATTTCTTCAGCAACTCAGCTAGCTGAAGCAGGATTTTGACCTGTTACCAGGTTTCAATCTACCACAGTATTACTCTCAAATATTCCTGCATTTGAAAAGAGCGCCCCTTGGTTTTTTAGCTCTTTATCAAGCATAAAAGGAATCATTTCGTTCAGAGGGTGTCCAGCAGCATCTTCTTCTGCTTGGGTAAAAGATGTTATTTTTTTTCCATCGAGAAAATTACTTCCATCTTGCATTTTTATATTTAACAATGCTACTGGTCAATGACACACGGCTCAAACTATTTTATTAGCTTTATAGAATTTCCTGATAGTGTTTTTAATAACAGGATCATTAAGCATATCAACCATAGGTCACAATCCTCCTGGAAAAAATACAGCATCATAGTCAGTAATATCAATCTCTGATAATATATGACTCATATTAAGTTCTTTAAAACCTGGTGAATTTCTGAAATTTAGGCTATTTTTATGTGCTGCGTCATAGGCATATTCTGGTGTTTTCCCTCAGAGAAGACTCGCAAAATCTACTTGGTAGCTCTTATTTGTAAATTCAAAATAAGGATCAGCCACTTCAGAAAATTCATAGCCAGCATCATGATCACCTGTACCGATTTTGTTATTGTTTGTTACAACAAAAAGTATTTTATTCATAATATGTAGTGATGAAATAAAAATAAAAACCTTTTCAGGCTTTTATTAAGAAACTTATGATTACAGTCGTTTCAAACTTTTATTTAGAAATGGTAATTAAAGCCTCAGAGAGTTCTTTTGGAAAAGTTTCCAATGGAACATGTCCTGATTGTAATTGTATTACGTCTTTAATACCTGCAACTTCTTGCATAAGTCTTTGAGTCTTTGGTGACATAACTTTATCTTCTAAACATTCAATATAACCTTTAGCTATACTTCCAAAATTAGCTTCAGTTGTTTCAACAGTTTCAAAAAATGGAGCCGTTGCTTCTTTTGCTAATTTAGGTTTAATTACGTCTATTTGTTCTTGAGTAGCACCGGTGAATATAACATTTAACAATGCTTCTTCTTTAACGCTTGCCCAAGATTTATCATCAGAGAATATAATATTTTCAAGAAGTTGACTTCATTCATCAGCTTCAAGTATTTCTATCATATTTTTCCCTTCATATGGGATAGCAGATGCTATGAAAACGAGCTTTTCAATTTTATGAGGCATTTGTTCTGCAATTTTAGAGGCACTCATACCACCAAAACTATGAGCAACGAGAATAACTTTTTCTTCAATTTTATTGAGTTCTTCTCCAATTTTATTAGCATAAACATCAAGACTTAACTCAGCTATTGGAGTTGTATCATCACCATGTCCAGGTAATTCTACTGATACAACGCTATGACCTGCTTCAGTCAAAAATTTTTCAGTATGTGACCATGACCAAGGTCATTCCCAAGCTCCATGTACCAATACAAAGGTTTTTTTATTATTCATATTTTTATATTTTATTAAATAAATATTAGATAAGAGAAGAGTTTTCTCTTATCTAAGGTAGTTTTTTGACTAGTCAAAATGTGGTGAGCTCATTTCTCGACTTGCGTCTTCAGTTATATCCCCATCAAAAATCTTTGTCATAAAGCTGACTCCGAATTCTCTTGGCTCTTTAGGAAATATTTCCCAACAAAATGTTTGTGCAGCTTCAAGAGAATCAAACTCATATAATCCACCTAGTGAGTCAGTATTCATTCCACTTAACCAAGTTTTTCTTACTAGACCAGGAACAGTTAGTAATCGAGTATTAACGTCTTTCCAAGGTGCTTTGTCAAATGGTACTGAGATTTGTAACTCTGTGTACACAAATATTTTTCTTTTTTTGTAATCAGACATATTATTATATGTTAATAAATAAGTATTAGACCAATTGGTCTAATGAATACTTTATGAATAATCATATCTATGTCAAAGTTTTTTAATAAAATAGGGTATTTTAAATATTTATAATCAGATGGGCTTTCGCTTATGCGGTAGTTTTTTATTTTTTATTTTTTTCAAATTATTGTATAATAGATTCTATAATATTTAATACCATTTTCTATGTGTCGACTCGCCCTCTATAAATGAAACCCTGCCATACTCTCTGATGTTATTATGACCCCGCGTCATAGTATTATAGACCAGAGTAGACACTCTGTTGAGCGTGAAGAACCGCTTAATTGAGATGGTTTTGGTATTGCTTGGTATGTACCAGAGATTCAATCCACGCCAGCTATTTTTAAAGATATTGCCCCAGCCTGGAATCATAAAAACCTGGCGAGCATAGCTGGTATTACCAAGAGCCCATTATTTATGGTCCATATCAGAGATGCAAGTCCGGCTATGCCAGTTACTTATACCAATACACATCCTTTTTCATCTAACCAGTTTAGTTGTATTCACAATGGTTATGTGGATGATTTCAAAAAAATAGAACGAGATATTATGAGCTGACTCAGTGATGAGATATATCAACAGGTGCTATGAAATACAGATAGTGAACACTTTTTTGCATTATGGCTAGAGCTTTATAAAAATAGTTCCACAAAAGATGAATTAGAAAAAATATCTCAGTGTATGCATGATGGCATTGTAAAAGTGTCTGAACTTTTCAAAAAACATCAACTCAGTTGAGAATATATGTTTAACGTAGTAATTAGTGACGGAAAGAGAGTAGTAGCTTCTCGCTATCATTCACAGTGAGTACAGTGACTCAATAGTTTGTATTACAAAAAAGCTTCAGACAATGTGATTATTGCCTCAGAACCTCTCGATGACAGTACTGACTGGATCGAAGTAGAAGAAGACAGTATTCTCACTATCGATGAAAACAATCTTGTACAAAACAAAAAACTCTGCCTGTAGGCAGAGTTTTTTATGGATTATATTTTAATCGTAATCTATTCATCAATTCAGCATGAAATTCTTTGAAAAATATATCCCATTGCATATATGGAGTTTTAGCTTTTTTAACCACATCAATAAAATTATCTTGTTCTATTTTTGCAAAGTATTTAATTCTATAAATAGTAGCGTCTTTATCACAGATCATATCATATAAATCAGGACTTATTTTATCGACTGATTTAGCAAAATGAGATTCTATAGTCTTTTGTTCTAAATATTCCATATAGATAGGGTGTTGTTTTGGATGGAGTAGTTCAAGCGCTGCTTTTGTCTCTAGATCTTCGTCAGCATCATTTTTTAAAAATGTTATCACATCTCATACAACCACTTCTCCAATATCATGAATAGCGAGCATTTCTAATACCCTTCATAGATTCACGTCTTGTTCTATATATGGATGAAAAAATGCAGCTAAAATAGGGAGAGTACCCACATGCTCTAATAAACTCTCTCGAACTATATTATCCTCAGGATGATAGACGTAGTCAGGATTGTTTCTTCTGTATTCAGCAAATCTATGTGGTTGAATGGTCGCCCGAAACTCATTACTATATCAACTCAACAGGAGTTCTATCTTTCACATTATTTCATCAAAATCTGGGTGCATATTATTTTTTAGTTTACGTATATATTAAAATTCAAGTTACTATTCATGCATTAATAAATATTACTCAACTTTCTCGCGACTCCAAACTTACATTGATATTTTTATTATGCAATATGAATAATATTGACTTAATTATATTTAATACTACTATTAATTCAATAAAAATTAAGTTACTTGTATGGAATGTAAAGATAATCAACCTATATTAGCTCATTATCGATTTCCAATCTGTATTGATTGGGAGGAAGAATTTGTATCTCAGATAAAAAGATATAGATCTCAAACAAGTGATAATGTAGAGTTTTATATTATGAAATGAACATCGAGTGATAATGCTAAGATATATCATGCTTAATCAGGAAAGTTGATACTTGAAAATAATGGTACATGATTAATAGTTGATGCAAATTCATTATATTATTGATCAGTTCTATATAGCGTAAACAGAGCTACAGATAATGAATTTTTAGTATTGTGAAGAGCATTAGAGGAACCAGAATTATTTCCTAGGCAATTTTCCCAAGATTGGGAGTATGCTCATGATGAGAGTAGAATGAAGCATTGATCAGAGCATCGTGATTTAGCAAAGTCGTTATACGCTCAACAAATACTAGGTATTTTATAATTCAACTTTCTCTTAACTCCAAATTTACATTTCTCATAAAATCCATAAAATATATGAAATTTAATTTTACCTGAATTATTTGCTCCACTTAGACTTAAGGGGAGCTGCCTGAAAGGCTGAGGGGATAATAAACAGACATGGAACTCAAAAAAATTAGAAACTTTTGTATTATTGCTCATATCGATCATGGGAAATCAACTCTGGCAGATAGACTACTTGAGATAACGGGGACGATTGAAAAGCGCGATATGAAGCATGGTCAAATGCTTGATACTATGGAGTTGGAACAAGAGCGAGGTATCACCATTAAGCTTCAGCCAGTTCGAATGATGTGGAAGGATCATGAATTTAATATTATTGATACTCCTGGCCATGTAGATTTTCAGTATGAAGTATCTCGGTCTTTGGCTTCTGTAGAGGGAACATTATTGGTAGTTGATGCTACTCAGGGTATTGAAGCTCAAACACTTTCAAATGTATATCTTGCGATCGAGAACGATCTTGAGATTATTCCTGTGATTAATAAAATAGATCTTCCTGCAGCTGATGTAGAGAGAGTTTCAGAAGAGATTATTAATTTACTGGGTTGTAGTCGAGAAGATATTATTCCAGTTTCTGCTAAGACAGGTGAAAATGTAGAATCAATTTTAGATGCAGTACTCGATAGAATTCCTGAACCAATAGTCTATGAGAGCAAGAGTGAAGTAGGAAAGCAAGAGTTGAAAGCACTTGTTTTTGATAGCCAATATGATAGTTATCGAGGGGTAGTGAGTTATGTAAAAGTATTTAGCTGAGAGATTAAAAAATGAGATACACTTCATTTTCTAAATACAGGTAAAAAGATCGAAGCACTCGATGTAGGTTTTTTTGCACCAGCATATACCAGTAGTAAAACTATTGATAATGGATCAGTTGGGTATGTGGTGACGGGTCTCAAATCTATTCGAGATGCGCAAGTAGGGGATACACTATGGAAGCCAGAAAACATAGAATGACCAAAAGATAAACCAGAAGATTCTAAGGCTATCGAAGGGTTTAAAAATGTAACTCCTTTTATCTACGCAGGGGTATTTCCACTCGCAACTGATGAATATCCAGCACTCGCGGATGGTATGGAGCGACTGATGCTCAACGACTCAGCACTGACGAAAGAATCAGAAGCTTCAGCTGCACTTGGACAAGGTTTTCGGTGTGGTTTCTTAGGACTTCTCCATCTGGATATTGTGAAAGAAAGGCTCTTTAGAGAGTTTAATATGGATGTTATCATGACAGCTCCGCAGGTAACGTATAAAGTAAAAATGCATTGAGATAAGTCATCAGTGTACTCTAGACTCTCTCCACTACTTATTCAAGAAAACGATCAAACAAAAACTATCCTAGATATTTCAAACCCAGAAGATTTTCCACCACGAGAAACTATTGAATCAATATCAGAACCTATTGCAAAAATAGAGATGATTACTCCAACAGACTATGTTGGTGCTCTGATGCAGCTTTCTCAAGAACGAAGAGCTATATTTACCAACCAACAATTCATCGACAAGACAAGAGTTATGTTGAGTTATGAGATCCCAATGAATGAACTTATTGGAGATTTTTATGATGAAATGAAATCACTTTCTAGTGGATACGCGTCACTCAACTATGAGTTTATCAATTTCAAAGAAGACGATATCGTAAAACTCGACGTTCTCATTGCAGGAGATAAAATCTCAGCACTCTCGCTCATGTGTCACCGAGAACAAGCCAGATATATGTGAGGAAAAATAGTAAAAAATCTCAAAGACGTAGTCCCAAGAGCCCAATTTTCAATCGCTATCCAAGCTGCTATCTGAAATGCAGTCGTAGCCAGAGAAACACTCTCAGCCTTCCGTAAAGATGTTACTGCAGGACTCTATGGTGGTGATGTATCTCGAAAGAATAAGCTCCTAGATAAACAAAAGAAAGGTAAAAAGAAAATGAAGCAATTCGGTAAAGTAAGTTTACCATCCGAAGCATTTGTTAATTTATTGAAGAAATAGTTATGTGAAATATATATAGGCAAATTTGAATTATTATTACTATAGCTGTTTTTTTGAGCTGATGTAGTCATATTAGTCCAGTTAATAATGAAGTCATTCAATCAATAGAATATATACAGTTAAAAGAAGATCTTAGTCTACAAAATATTGAAATTTTTGAATGATCAAGAGACTACAGTTATGACTTATGAGACGATATATATACTCAATTAATCCAAGATAGAGAGGGGACCATTCAGCAAAAACTTATTTATACTGATGAAAAGCTACTTATAATACTGGATATGATTCAAAAGTATGAGCAATATCGAAATATTCAAAACATACTTAATGGTGTCGGATACAATTTAGCATGAGATATCCAAAATTATGAATCGCAATTAAATATATATAATTCTAAAAATAGTACGAATTAACGTATTATATTAAAATTATCTCGGAACTTCAATTACTAAAAAATCACTAACCCTATTGGCTAGTGATTTTTTATACTTTTTGTAAAAATAATTTGACATAATGTAATATATTTCATACACTCCTATTAGGATTATTGAAAATTTAAAGATAAATTTATAAATAATATTTTAATATGATCGACCAAACAGAAAATTTTTGGGATAGCGCTTCAGGAAACTATGATAAGACTGAAGAGCGGTTTGAGTACATTCATAAAAAATCTAGAGAAAATACTAAAAGATTCTTGAAAGATAGCGACACTGTTTTAGATTATGGGTGTGGGACGGGCACTGCATCCTGTCAGTTTTCTAGTCTGGTAAAAGATATTCATGCAATTGATATTTCATCTAAGATGATTGCAATATCGAAAGAGAAAGCCGCTCTTGGTAAAATTGAAAACGTAGTTTTCGAGCAATCGGATATTTTTGATAAAAAGTATTCCAGCGAATCTTATGATGTGATTCTGGCTTTTAATATGTTGCACACAGTTGCTAATCCTCAGGATGTTACGCAACGAATACATGAAATGTTAAACCCGGATGGTTTATTTATTTCTGTAACACCTTGCTTGCGACAAAAGATGTCGTTTTTAGTTAATCTGCAAATTCAGTTGGTTAGGGTCTTGTGTAAAGTTGGATTAATTCCCATTCCCATAAGAAGGATAACGAGCTCTGAAGTAGACGATTTACTAATTGCTAATGGCTTTCAGGTTGTAGAATCAGAAGAAATATATAAAGGAGCTTCTAGTTATTTTGTAGTAGCAAAGAAGTTACAAAAAACTTAACAAGGAAGACGTTTAAGAAAAGAGGGTTCTAATCCTCTGAAAACCTCAATTACTAAAAAATCACTAACCCTATTGGCTAGTGATTTTTTATACTTTTTGTAAAAATAATTTGACATAATGTAATATATTTCATACACTGCTTCATAGAATCTTAGAGTTATTAATTTTTAAACTATAATATTATATGGGATACCAAGAAAAGAAAAATATATTACTTGCTATTATGCAGGTAATTATATCAGTTGGATATTTTTACTATGTAGCGGGGCAGTATGCAAATCTGATTCCTGAGGCTGATTTGTTTGTTTTTTGGGCAAAAATGATCGTGATTATGATACCAGTGTTTATGACAACACAGTTATTGGCTATATTTGTTTTTACTGCGATCCATAAGAAGCAGACAGGAGAAGGGTTTCCTAAAATCTTTGACGAGCGAGACAAGATAATAGAGCTTAAGTCGCTTCGAATAGAATATTTTATATTCATCTTTGGTTTCTTTGCCTCGATGGCATCAATACTGATGTGAGTAGGTATTACAAGTGCCTTTATTATTCTTATTTTCAATATGTTGCTTGCAGGTTTCCTGGGGCCACTAGCACGAGTTTATTTTCATAAACTAGATGCATAATTATGAAAAATTTTGAAATACATAACCATGTACGAAAGCTACGCTTTATGGCTGATGAAATGACTCAACAAGAGCTAGCTGATAAAGCCTACGTTACCAGACAAACTATTGTCTCTATCGAAAAAAATAAGTATTCGCCATCACTGGACCTAGCTTTTCGTATAGCGCAAGTTTTTAATATTGAAATAGGTGAGGTATTTTTTTATAAATCTCATTAAAAACAAGTTACTGAACAAAACTATTTAATCACTTAATTAACCTAAATACTATGAGAAAAAATAGAATATTTGATGCTATTGATCCAAAAGTACTTCTTTCACAACTATGGATATTCCTTTTATTTTGCATCTTTTTTGCTGACTTTCAATGGCTGATTACAGCTGGAGCTATTGAAGCTATTAGTTCTGGGGTAGTTCGTGGATATGAAGTAAAACCAGACCTTATGCTGTTTGCCTCTATTGTACATATCATTCCAGTATGAATGATTGTTCTGTCACGTATTACCACACGAGTATTTAATCGTTATCTTAATATGATTATAGGAGCCTTTAATCTATTATTAGTTCTTCCTAGTGGATGGACAACACCAGACCAAATATTTTTTAAGGTAGCAGAAGTTCTTTGTTTGGTACTTATCGTAGGGGTAGCATGGAAATGGACAAAACAAGAAAAAATTATAGTATAGGGTCTATTCCAATATTATAAAAAATAAACAACTATGAAACAGGTAACAATATTACAATCCTCTCTGCGAGAGGGGAGTCATACCGCAGTGGTATGTAGAGAATTTGAAGTTCGAGCAAGTGCTTCTGGATTGGAGGTGAGCTATATTGATCTAAGCCATGTAGAGATGGAATTTTGTGATGGTCGAAAGCTGGAAGACTATAATGAAAGTCTTCAGGAAGTACATGCTTCACTGGCATCCAGTGAAGCTATCATTTTTGGTATGCCGGTATATCAGTATAGCATGAGTGGAGTACTTAAAAATATTCTTGATGTTTGTGGTTCAGCATTGCAAGATAAACATATTGGTGTTATCCTAAATGCTGGTGGACCAAACTGTTATATGGCAGCTCAGGACTTGTTTAACGCAATGCAGTATGAATATACTACGACAAGTATCATGCCAACTCCATATACCTCATGGACGGATTTCAAAGACTGAAAACTTGTGAATGAAAAAGCAATGAGTAAACTAGATGAGTTAGTTGAAAAGATTTCTTCACTATAAAACTATGCAACACTATACAGACACCATACTACTTAAAACACACCAACACTTCATGGTGTTAGTTTGAAAGTTTATGAGTATGTTTCTACCTTATGCTATTCTAATATTAATATTAGGGATATTTGTGTTTAAATGGGTCATGTTGATACAAATAGGATTATTGGTTCTGTGAGCTGTTATAATTTTTGCTTGGTATTATTTCTTTTGGGTAAAGTCATATTTTATTATCTCAAATGAAAAAATTATAGCAAAAGTACGAAATGGGATATTCTCAAAGTTTCATATGTCGATTCACTATAAAAATATCCGTGATACGGCTTTTTCAAAGAATAACGTTCTACACTATATATTTAACTATGGGGCATTATTCGCACGAAGTAGTGCTGGTTCAGTAGGAGATTTTGAAGCTCGATGTGTTCCAGGAGTCGAAAAAGCTTATAAGATAATTAATGCACTTCATAATTTCACAGAAGAAGAACGAAGAAATATCACTTCGTTAGAACAATTAGCCTCACCCCAACCCTTTCCTAAAGGAGAGGGAGTAGGACAGGATGAAACTCTAGAACAAGCTATAGAAAAAGAAAAGGACATTTTACTCGATATTCAAGGTATCAAAGAAGTTGTACTGATGAGTGATGCAGACAGAAGAGCTATATTTGAAACTGAAGAAGATCGAAACCATTGAGTCTATGAATCACTTCGCAAGCAAGTTATATTCGCGGCCACTCACGATAGTACATTTAGAAAGCCAGATGAGGCTATTGTTATGCAAGCAGGAGAGAAGGTAATATTCCCAACAGTGAAGTTTCATGAGATCAAACGACCATCAGTTATCTCAAGCTCTCCAGGCATGGCTGTACATGAATATCTTGTACCAAAATTTGAGAACCTAGGAGAATATGATGCGACGCTTTTGATAGGATTTGATCAGTAAAGTTTTGTATTTTTCCTTTGACAATAGAGGTGTTTTTTATATACTCTGTTTGCTTTACTTTATAGTGAGGTAATTTTTCTCTATGGTGTCTGTAGTTCAGCTGGTTAGAATATCGGGTTGTGATTCCGAGGGTCGCGGGTTCGAATCCCGTCAGACACCCCATGTTAGAAAATATAAAAAGCTATTTCTTTTAAAAGAAATAGCTTTTTTCATATGAAAAAAGTTCAGTTTTTTAGATTTACTTAAGTTGATTTCTATAATATAAAAACGTGAAAAGGAATACTCTTTTCTTTTACGAGTACATCCAAAATGATGTAATTAATTCATAAACATTATAACTGAAATGAAAAAAGTAATATTTATAACAACATCTCATAACGAGTTAGGTGAGTCAGGGAACAAAACTGGAGTTTGGTTAGAAGAGCTAGCGACACCCTATTACAAACTTAAGAATGAAAATATTCATATAGAAATCGCTTCAGTACAGGGTGGGAATATTCCTATAGATCCTGCAAGCGAATCAAAAGACTGGGAAACAGAAGATACTATTCAGTTTAAAAATGATACAACTGCTATGGATCTTATCAATAATAGCTTAAAATTAAGTGAGATAAGTGTAGCAGATTATGATCTAGTATATTTTCCAGGAGGTCATGGCCCTATGTGGGACTTTGTAAATAATTCACTGCTACACAAATTTTTACAAGAATTCATAGCCCAAGATAAGCCAGTCGCTGCTATGTGTCACGGTGTTGCTGTTCTTGTTGATGCTCTAGATGCTCATGGAAAGCCATTTGTGAAGGGAAGAGAACTTACATGATTTGCAGATTCAGAAGAAATAGCTGTCGGAGCACAAGATGTCGTACCATTTTTACTAGAATCAAAACTAAAAGAACTTGGTGCTATATACAAAAAGGGAGATGACTTTTCATCCCATGTTATTGTAGATAACAATCTTATCACTGGTCAGAACCCAGCTTCTGCAAATGATATTGCCCTAGAAATGATTAAATTATTACACAATAAATAAATAAATTGACAATACTGTATTTACAATGTATAGTATCTTAACTATTTTATAATATATATAAATATGAATGGATTAAAACAAACAGAAGGGAGCAATGTTATTAAGGTGACTGGATGGGGTAAAAAACCTAAAATCACAAAAGTGAGCGATGATGTATCGAGAGGTATAAATTCTAGTTTGGTTTCAACTGATCTAATATGAGATCCGAAACTTATGGCTGCGTATCAAACGAAAGAAAGTAGAAAAGCACGTCAAGAATCTAGGCAGAAAGCAAGGGCTTGAGCAGTTCTAAATTCAGCACGATATTTAAAAGAAAAATGAGGAGAGTAATAGTAAAAGAACATCGTAAATTATTATAATTTACGATGTTCTTTTTAGCAGTATTTTTTCGAATTTTTGTATAGTGCTTATTATTTAAATAATTATACTATTTATTTTTCTCTCCTACCCGATATCTCTCATATATATATTACATGATTACTTGTATTCAAAGGGGGTAGTGTATCATAAAGACAGCGATATTCAAAGAAATATTCTTTTTTATATAAACAATATTATTAACTTAGTATA
>Ga0075466_1000292_pt1 | contig 18142 bp, 23 predicted proteins | sample DEB08_DNA_16_FD_71486 | JGI IMG/M metagenome (GOLD analysis project Ga0075466, IMG submission 71486) | Aqueous microbial communities from the Delaware River and Bay under freshwater to marine salinity gradient to study organic matter... | ecosystem: Environmental > Aquatic > Marine > Coastal ... | reverse complement strand
CCCTGATTTCTGGGAAGAAGTTCAAGATTGGTTCTCAAAAGAATATGATTATTTCCAAGAAAGTTTTGAAAAATAAATTATTTTAAGGGTTGACATATTTTTTGTTTTCGATTATAATGTGTATATACTGATCAAATAAAAGTGAGATTATATTATGAGTAAGATGGTTGAAAACACTAAAGTCGAGTTCAATTGGTTGTTGGATCAGAGTAGCAAGATTATTTCTACTCCTGATCAACTTACTATCGAACAGATTTATGCGGCTATTCGAGACAATTGGTTACTTGCTGATCCAATAGGTCAACGTATGCCAACGGTATCCGGATTTGATAATGCTAAAAATCGAGGCATTATTCAAGCCCTTATAAAAGGAAATGGTGTTGGAACAATCACTGTTCGTGATATCTCTAAAGATGCAGCAATGCAAAAAGTTTATCCTGGTGTAAAGTTGTTAGTGATTGATGGCGGTCACCGAATGCGAGCGATTAAAGATTACATGAACAATCAGTTTGCAGTGTATGGCAAAAAGTATAAAGAGTTGAGTGATGAATGGAAAGAATTTTTCAAGTCTTTACTTATTACCTTGGATAAGAAAATATGTACTTCTCAACAAGCTATTGACATTTTCCGAGACTTGAATAAGACAACTCAAGTTAACGGATATGAAATGATTATGTGTGATGACGAATCTGCAATTTGTAAGTATGTTCGCTCTTATATCCGTGTTGTTAAAGAATATAATAATAACACTCCACATAAAATCTTTGCGCTTAAAGATAGTTCAAAAGGAACTATCGGAGAACACTTTCAAAAGTCGCCAGATTTAAGGGCAGCGTGGGCAACTATGATGTTTGTCGTAATCCATAAAGTTTTAGGAAAAGGCAATGTTGCTGCTGGCGAAAAACAAACAATCGAACTTATCAATGAAGAATATGCAGGAAAAAACAAACTAACCAAATCAGCCCAAGCTGTAATAGATCGTTTTTGGGATGATTTACTATGCTTTCAAAAAGTTCGTCCTGGAAATATTCCTCAGAAATTGTTTGGGGCATTTCAACTCGTTTGGTTTTATCTGTATGAAAAGAACTCGGAATTTAAAATTGAAGAGATGGAATATTTTGCTCCTACCTTTATGAAAGTATATAAGAAATATAACAAACAATTCAAAAATAAAAATGTAGAACATTATGTTTGGGATAATATAGATGCTTTCTCAAAAGAAGAAGAGCAGAGAAAAGTTGCTGCTCAGTTGATTGAAGACATGGGTGAACCTGAAGAGTTTGGAATTTTGTTTCGTGATGAAGCCCGTGTTTTGACAAAAAGTGAGAAAGAAGAAAAACTAATTGATCAAGAATATCGTTGCTACTTTGATATTCTTACTGATAAGTGTTCACAACAAGGAAAACTTTTGAGCCTTGATGAGTCGATTGGCGCTCACGATATTCCATGGGCTCAAGGTGGCAAAAAAGAAGATGCAGTTATCTCTTGTTATAAATGCAATAATCTTCAAGGTCAAATGACGAATGAAGAATTTATTTCTTACTTAAATACTAAGCAAGTCGCTTAGACTATACTGGATCTATATCGGAGTTTATTGGATGAATAACCAACAGTTCATCTTTGACTTTGAGACACTGGGGATCGACTTACTTAAAGGATTCCCAGTTCTCGAATGTGCGTATGGTATCTTTGATGCTGACAGATTTCTCACTGACCCTTATACATTCGAAGAGTTAGTCGAGTCTGTCATCGTCAAAGATAAGTTTGACATTGAACACCAAGTTCGAGAGTTCGGTTACAAGATTGACTCGAACACACTTGAATGGTGGAAAAGTCAAGACAAAGACCTTCAATCTATCATACTTAAACCATCTTCAGAAGATATTCGTATCGATAAATTTATTGACAATCTGATGATAATGTTATATGATAATATGAATTGCCAATACTGGTGGTCAAGGTCAAATACGTTTGATCCGATTATCCTATATAGAATGGCAACTGACGTGAATAGAATGGACGAGTTATCAAATCGACTGAAGCATTGGAACGTGAGAGATACTCGAACATTCATTGATGCTAAATTTAACTTTGCTCCTAAGATGACCAGTTATATCTTAGAAGAGTGGAAAGAAAAGTTTGAAGCACATAACTCGATACACGATGTTGCCATTGATGTTATGCGATTACAGAAATTGATTATTGTGGAGAATGAAGAATGAATGACAAAACTCCAGAATCAGTGGTCTCCGAATCTACTGAATATGAAAATTTTATGGAAGAAATGAAAGAAGAAAAACCAGCTCCGGTTGAGAATACTCTCGAAGCAGTCTTTGGTGAAATACCAGATGTCGAATCGTCTCATCCAAATCATTATCAGAAACATTGGAAGGGTATGCCTGAGTACAAAAATGATACAAATAATAATAAGTACAAGACGGTATATGTCCACTTTCGTACTAAAGAAGACTTCGAAGATTTCTGTCAGAAAATTGATCAGTATCCAGCGGCAGAAACAAAAAATAATACTTCCATCTGGCATCCTAAATTAGATAGGACAGCCAACTCTCTTTTGAGATGGATTGAAGATGACGACTAATCCACAATATCCTGTATACATTGTGTCGAAAGGTCGCCATGAGTCCATGATTACATCGAGGTCTTTGAGTAAGATTTCGGTACCTCATTACATTGCGATTGAGCCACAAGACTATGATAACTATGAAGAATCCCTCGATAACTTCGGTATTCGCGAGTGGGTAACTCTTCTTGTATTGCCATTTAGTAATCACGGTGATGGACCTGGTCGTGCGAGAAACTGGTGCTGGGACCATTCAATGTCGATTGGTGCTGAACGCCACTGGGTACTTGATGATAACATTGCTGACTTCTATCGTCTTCATAATAACAAACGGATTCGTGTTGGTAGTGGTGCTATTTTCAAAGCAGCAGAAGATTTCGTAGACCGCTTTGAGAATGTGCCTGTATCTGGTTTTCAGTATCGGTTCTTTATTGCACCAGATCAAAGTTATCCGCCGTTTGTAACGAATACTCGTATCTACTCGTGTTTGCTCATTGAAAATAATTGTAAGCATCGTTGGCGTGGTCGATACAACGAAGATACCGATTTGTCATTGCGCGTTCTCAAAGACGGCGATTGTACAGTTCAGTTCAATGCATTTCTTCAAGGTAAAGCAGCAACTCAAACTGTCAAGGGCGGTAACACAGAAGAGTTTTATCACAAAGAAATTGGCGAAAAAGTACTTGACAAAGCCAAAGAAATGAGCGATATTGGATATAACGCAATGGGTACTGTAAACAAATCTGAGATGTTAGCAAAGATGCATCCAGATGTTGCTCGTGTCGTTTGGAGATATGGTCGTTGGCATCATTACGTTGATTACAATCCATTCAAGAAAAATGAGTTGAGATATAAATCAAATGTAAAAATACCAAAAGGCGTGGATAATTATGGAATGAAATTGATTACGAATTGGAAAGAAGATGGGAAAACGAAGTGATTTTGTGAGAGTATTATTTTATGGAAGATCCTAAATGATAGAGTATAAATATAATGAAGGTGAAATCCTTCGCCAACTGCAAGATTATATTGATGGTACTTATGGTGAGCATTATTCCACAAACAAATATCAAGCGACACAGTTCATCATTGACGGTGGTCATGGTGAAGGTTTTTGCATTGGTAATGTGATGAAGTATGCACAGCGATACGGTAAGAAGAATGGATATAATCGTGCGGACCTTATGAAGATTATTCACTATGCAATCATTGCAATGTATAATCATGATCTACAACATGGAGAAGAATAAATGAATGAAGTTAGTATTGATATTAGTGAGTTGAGAAAGCGGAAGATTTTTGTTGCGACTCCCATGTACGGTGGAATGTGTGGAGGTCAATATACAAGAGCGGTAATTGAGTTACAGAAGGTATGTGACACATACGAGATTCAAACCGAGTTCTTTTTTCTCTTTAACGAATCATTGATTACACGCGCACGAAACTATTGTGTTGATGAGTTCATGCGAAGTGACTTCACCCACTTGATGTTTATTGACTCGGATATTGGTTTCAATCCACATGACGTTCTTGCTCTTGCCGCATTGGCTGATCCAGAGTCAGATAAAGATATTGTTTGTGGTCCGTATCCAAAGAAAGTTATCTCGTGGGAAAAAATCAAACGAGCGGTCGACAAAGGATTTGCTGATGAAAATCCACAAGCACTTGCCAACTTTGTTGGTGACTATGTTTTCAATCCAGCAGATGGTCAAGCAGAGATTCCTTTGAATGAGCCAGTCGAAGTGCTTGAAGGCGGTACTGGTTTCATGATGGTTCAGAAGAAAGCATTTAAAAAGTATACCGAAGCATATCCCGAGTTTCATTATAAGCCTGACCATGTGCGGTCAGAAAACTTTGACGGCACTCGTGAGATTATGGCATACTTTGATTGTGTGATTTGCCCCAATACAAAACGCTACCTCTCTGAAGATTATATGTTCTGTCAGTGGAGTCGTAACGCAGGTATCAAAGTATGGATGTGCCCGTGGATGAAACTGAATCATACTGGTACATATCAGTTCGGTGGTAGTCTTGTTGATATTGCACAGATTGGTGCTTCTGCTACTGCTGATCCGAATGAAAAACTCAAGTAAATCTCTTTACATTGAACGTGATTTGAAATATACTTACTATATTATAACATGGAGTTAACTATGAATATTTCTGACAATACACTATCTGTACTTAAAAACTTTTCTGGTATCAATCAGAATCTCGCAGTCAAGTCTGGCAATCGCATTCGTACAATATCACCACAGAAGACGGTGATGGCTGTTGCCCAAGTCGAAGACAAGTTTGACCAAGACTTTGCTATCTATGATCTCAATCAGTTTCTGAGTGCAGTCAGCCTGTTCGAGAAGCCTGAGTTCATCTTCGAAGATAGTAATGTAGTTGTTGCAAATGGCAAGTCATCGATTCGGTATTTCTATGCTGATGAGACAATGGTCATGACTGCGCCTGACCGTGATATCGAACTTCCTGACACTCTTGTCGAGTTCAAGTTGACCACTGATGCATTCAAGTCTACGATGCAAGCAGCCAGCGTTCTTCAAGCGCCGAACTGGTCTGTTGTCGGGAATGGCACAATCATTGAGATTGTTGTCGGTGATGTGAAGAACGATACTTCGAATGACTATCGCCTTAAAGTCGGCGAAACATCAGAAGAGTTCAAAGTCACATTTAAAGTTGATAACCTTAAGATGATGCAACGCGATTATACTGTTGCCATCTCATCAAAAGGTATTAGCCACTTCACAACAGAAAAGGGAGACTTGTCTTATTTCGTCGCCACAGAATCCGCTGCTTGATTCTTCTTTTTTATTATGATTATGTGGAGACTATATTATGACAGACGAACTTTGGGTCGAGAAATACCGACCTTCTCAAATCGAAGACTGCATTCTTCCGACTGACCTCAAGCAGACATTTTCTCAGTTCGTTGAGAAAAACTATGTCCCAAATCTATTGTTGACTGGTGGACCTGGTGTTGGTAAAACGACTGTCGCTCGGGCAATGCTCGAAGAATGTGGCTTTGATTCTATTGTGATTAACGGTTCGATGAACGGTAACATTGACACGTTACGAAATGAGATACAAAACTTTGCTTCAACAGTGTCCCTCACAGGCGCACGTAAGTACGTTATCCTAGACGAAGCGGACTATCTCAATCCACAGTCAACTCAACCTGCGCTCCGTAACTTTATGGAAGAGTTTAGTAAAAACTGTGGATTTATCATGACTTGTAACTTCAAGAATCGGATCATCGAACCTCTTCATTCCCGATGTTCTGTGATTGAGTTTAAGATTGGTGGTAAAGATAAACCTGAGATTGCTTCTCAGTTTATGAGGCGTGTCGATACAATCCTTACTAATGAAAGCATAGACTTTGATAAGAAAGTTGTTGCTGAACTCATTATGAAACATTTCCCAGATTGGCGGCGTGTGATTAATGAACTTCAACGGTACTCTGCTTCTGGATCGATAGATACTGGCATTCTTGTCAATATGTCTGAGGATAACTACAAAAAACTTGTTGGCTACCTTCGCAATCGAAACTGGAAAGATATGCGTAAGTGGGTTGGTTCTAACTCTGATATTGAACCGACTGTGTTATATCGCAAACTCTATGATAGCGCATCTCAGTTTATGACTGATAGGTCTGTTCCTCAACTTGTATTACATATTGCAAATTATTCTTACAAGTCTGCATTCGTCGCGGATCAAGAAGTCAATCTTGTGGCATGTCTTACAGAGATTATGTCCGATTGTGAGTTTGAATGATGATCGTTGGTATTACAGCAAGCACATTTGACCTTCTTCATGCTGGTCATATTCAAATGCTCCGTGAAGCGAAAGATCAATGCGATTATTTGATTGCCGCTCTTCAAACTGATCCTACAATTGACCGTCCAAATGAAAAGAATAAACCAATACAAACAATTGTAGAACGTCACATTCAGTTAAGTGCCGTCAAGTATGTTGATGAGATTATACCTTATTCGACTGAACAAGATTTGGTAGATATCTTTGCAAGTTTCCCTTTACATGTTCGCATTCTTGGTGTAGAATATAAAGATAAAGATTTTACCGCTCGTGATATGTGTAAGCAACGAGATATTGATTTATACTTTAATAAACGCGATCATCGATTCAGCACCACTGAATTAAGAAATCGAGTTCGTTCCGAAGCACAATTACAAGAACTCGAACACGAAATTCTTATGGACGCTGAAGTTCTTGCGGCTGAAAGTGGATTGGAAGAATCTGATGTCTAACCCCTATGATTATATCAACGCAATTAATGAAGGCAATGACTTAACGGAGAAAGACTTTGATGAGAAAGGTTATATACCATTCATTACCAATCGTCAGTTCTCATACTTTCAAGATACCGTTCTTGTTGCAAATGAAATGAACGCCAACCACCACCTGGACAACAAATCTCAGTTTTCTTTTTTTATAAATATAATACGACCAGGGAAAAGATATTCCAAATGGTCGAAGACTGAACATCACGATGACCTCGAAGCTGTAGCACAGTATTTTGATTATAGTTATGAGAAAGCAAAAGTCGTCATGGATATTTTGTCTGCCGAAGAAGTTAATAATATTAAGAAGAAATTGAGCAAAGGTGGATTGAAAAAATGAGTTTTGATATTAATAGTCTCGTGGAAGTGCGATTACGCAATCCTGACGATTTTCTCAAGGTTCGTGAAACTCTCACACGAATCGGTGTAGCATCCAAAAAAGATAAGACCCTCTATCAGTCTTGTCATATTCTTCACAAGCAGGGTCGCTACTATATTGTACATTTCAAAGAGTTATTTGCTCTTGATGGCAAACCTTCCAATTTTTCTGAATCTGATATTGCTCGACGCAATACGATTACACACCTACTGAAAGAGTGGGACTTAATCGAAGTTGTGATCGAAGCGCAAACGGAAAATCCAGTATCCCCCATCAGTCAGATTAAGATTCTTCCCTTTAAAGAAAAAGACGAGTGGGAACTCGTTGCAAAATATAACATTGGTAAGAAAAAAGACTAACATTCTCTAAAAAACACTTGACTTATTTCTCAGTATAGGTTATACTGTATATAATGATTGATAAGGAGATTGACTATGGTAGACGAAACATTAAAATCGCACATTGGAGAATGGCTTCGCTTAAAAGGCATCAGTGGTCATGGTAAGAATCGCATCCGTGAACACGGTGACTTGTGGTTGATCGAAAAAGTTATTGGTGACCGTGTACGGCTCCGTAGCAAAGAAAAGACCTTCAAGTGCGGTGGAGAAATGCACCACGATGGACGTTGGTTAGACCTTCCCTGGGATCGTAACTTTGAAAAAGTTGAGTTAGTAAAATTAAACGCTTTTGATTTTTAAATATTAGAAAGGACAAACATTCCGTGGTAGCTCAATGGTAGAGTAGACGGCTGTTAACCGTCAGGTTGTAAGTTCGAGTCTTACCCACGGAGCCACTTTTTTGGTGAACACATTATTGTACGGTGATTAATGGAGAGGAAAAATCCATTATATTAGCAAGGATTCAGCACCAATGGCTTTTGACTGTACGACTCAAACAGGAACCTATTCGGGGATAGTGTGTTCACCAAAAAAGTGTTTTGCCGGCGTAGCTCAGTTGGTAGTAGCAATGGTTTTGTAAACCATAGGTCCGCGGTTCGAGTCCGTGCGCCGGCACCATTAAAAAACTTTCAAAAAACTATTGACTTTTTTGAAAGTTAGAAGTACAATAAGAATTGTAAGGTTGATGGTAATCTTATAACACCGACAGAAAAGAGAAGGGTATGTCGGACCTGAAAGGAAAACTTCTCTTTTCATTTTGTTTTAACTAAGAGAAAGTGAACTATAATATGACTAAGACTCAGAAAGTACTCACCGCGCTTCAAAGTGGTGAAACACTAACTGCAAAGCAGATTGAAGCTCGTTTTGGTGTAGGTAATGCCCGCGCTACTGTGTCTGCTCTTCGTATGCAGGGATTTCCGATTTATCTCAACGAATCCGTTGATACGAAAGGCCGTGTGAAGAATAAGTATCGTCTTGGTACTCCTTCCCGCGCAGTCGTTGCTGCTGGCTACCGAGCATTGGCAACAGCCTAAAGACAAACAGGGAGCGGGATCATCATTCTCCTTATCATCTCTCCCCGCTCCCTGTAATCTTTTTTTTTGAGATGATGACTTTATTTGTATAAATAACTTTGAGAATGCCTTATAGGGTTCTCTACATTAACTTCGCTTTTAAAGGAGGTAACAATGGTTACATACGATACAATTCGCAAATTCGATCCATTTTTTGTTGGTGCTGACCGTCTCTGGAGACATGTTGATGATCTTCACAAGCAGGCAAATGCAAATCAAGCACAAAAATATCCACCTTATAATATTCGAAAAGACGATGAAGACCGCTACTCTATTGAAATGGCGGTGGCTGGATTTACTGAACAGGATCTTGACGTGACGTTAGAAGATGCCAAACTCACAGTCATTGGGAAGGTAGAAACCAAAGATGAAGCAAATCTTCTTCACAGAGGAATCGCAAATCGATCTTTCAGCCGGCAGTTCACGCTTGCCGATACCATTGAGATTGAAGGAGCCTACCTCGAACACGGTATGCTCAAAATCAATCTCAAAAACATCATCCCCGATTCTAAAAAGCCTAAGAAGATTGAGGTCCAGACCGGAAGCAAACTTCTTGAACAAGAATCGGAGAAACAACTCCTAGCAGAATAGATTATGATGAGGGAGTCTTCGGGCTCCCTCTTTTCTCTTGACATTTGATTATTGATATAGTATGATTAATTTAAACACAGTAAGGAATTTTATTAGTAACTCCAATTTGATTGGAATTTTGCGTCTAACTCCTTACTGTGTTTAACTCCTTGAAAGGAATTTATAATGACTCCAAAATATATTGCTGATTATGGTAATGGAAAATACCACATTCTAGATAGAGTTAAAGATACAATTATTTGGAATATTTCACTAGACGATTTTAGAACTCTCACATGGATGAAAGAACCTGGTGACTTAGCGATTGAAGCTGCACATGGTGCAAGAATTTCTAAGTGGTCAGCATCACAAGAATGGAAAGATGAAGATCAAATTCGAGAATTTTATTCATTGTGTGAAGAACGTAATGTTGAACTGAGATTATTGCCCGAAAAATCAATTAAAAAATATAGAGATTTATATTTTCCAGATGCAAAAAAAACTGATGAAGTTGATCTTCGTAGTTGGGCTAAAGCAATAAATGATAACACATATATTTGGGATGTAGCATTACGCCCAAAAAATGTTGAGTTTCACGATCCAAATGAAGATATCGATTTAGAAAACTTAACTCGTCTTACAGCAGGAAATCTATATAAACAAAAATTAAAAGATGCATCTCGTATAGTTTCAGCAGGAAATCTTAAATATAAAGAAACTATTCCTGGTAAAATTGCTTTTGGGGATGATTGTATAAATGCTGTTTATCATAGATTGAAAAATCATACTTCCGATGAACGTAATGGTAAGAATAAGATTGTTGATGGAGTAGCACATGATACATTTAATGGAAAAGATATTGAACTTCCATTATTAAAAGTTCTCGGTATTGAAATGGGCAAAAAGGGCAAAGTGAAGAATCCATCTAAACCTACACAATATACTTCTTGCATGATGACATTGATTGATCAAGAGGGAAAAAGATATATGAATCCTTCAAAACCAAACCAACCAGTCGGATTTAGAACAATCGCGCAGTTTGGAATGATATCTTCTGGACATCATTTTAAGCCAGGGTTTCTTCGCCCGAAGTTTTATCACCATGGAGTAAAAGAAATTTCTAAAATTTATTTCCAAGAAATTTTTGGTGATAAATATATGGACTCTTCAAATTTTGAACATGATAAACTTAGAACTTTTATCATGACCACTAGCCGAATTGCTTATGAACAAACTATTAAAGCAATGCGTGATTATCTGAATACTCCAAAAAACAATTTAGAAAACTTTTTAAAATAGTCAAGGAATTTTTTTAGTAACTCCAATTTGATTGGAATTTTCTTCCTAACTCCTTGATTTACCATTATAACTATCGGAATAAATTTTACGTGTAACTCCAATTTGATTGGAATTTTAATCCTAACTTATTCCGATAGTTTCTCTTGACATTTGGTTATGAAAGTAGTAATATATCTACATGACAAAATTCTATACAAATGTATCTCGCTACGGCAACAATATCCTGTATATCGGCTATGAGAATGGTCGACGGGTTAAAGAGTCCATAAAGTTTCACCCAACTTTATTTCTCAAAACAAATAATACAACGAAGTACAAGACGCTCGATGGTATCAGTGTAGATGCGATTGAGCCTGGTACGATGCGTGAATGCAAAGAGTTTATCGAAACTCACACCGCATCAAACTTCACTGTCTATGGTTATACTGATTATGTTGCTCAGTATATCAATGATCAATTTCCTAACACTTGCGAGTTTGATCGTGACACATTAAATGTTTCGTTTATCGATATTGAGGTTCAGTCAGACCAAGGTTTTCCTCATCCGAACGATGCTGCATTTCCCGTCACTGCGATTACGCTCAAGAACAACATCGACCACATCTATTATACGTGGGGTGTCGGTGAGTATGATGAATCTAACTGCATGATACAAGATGTGAAGACGAAGTACATCCAGTGCAAAGACGAACACTCTCTTCTGAACCGATTTCTCGCTCACTGGCAGATGAACTATCCGGACATCATTAGTGGCTGGAACTCCCAAGGGTTCGACTTACCGTATTTGGTCAACCGTATCGCCCGTCTCTTTGGTGACGAAGAACTCAAGCGATTGTCTATACACCACATGATGCCGAATGCAAAGACTGATCGGTTTACTGACGAAGTTTCGTTTGATATTCCTGGCATGTCACACCTCGATTACATGCGCCTGTTCAAAAAGTTCATGTATATTCCGATGGAGTCATATGCGCTCAATCATGTTGCGTATGTGATCCTTGGCGAGAAGAAGATTGACTACTCTGAGTTCGCATCTCTCAACGAACTTTATACGAAAGATTACCAGAAGTTCATCGACTACAACATCAAAGATGTTCAGTTGGTCGAACGGCTCGATGACAAACTTGGTCTTATTTCTCTCTGTATGACGTTGGCCCACAAAGCGAATGTCAACTACGAAACTCCATTTGGCACTACGAAGATATGGGATACGTTTATCTACAATATTCTTCAGAAGCAAAACATTGTACTCAGTCCACAGAAGCCAGTACTGAATGACCGCCGTATCGAAGGTGCGTATGTGAAAGAGCCGATTACGGGTATGCACGATTGGGTTTGTTCTTTCGACCTTAACTCTCTTTATCCGCATATCATTATGCAATGGAACATGAGCCCAGAAACGATTGAAGATGCTGTCTTTCCTGGCGTGAGTGTTGATGCTCTTTTGTCAGAAGAAAAGTTCGACATACCTCAAAACACTTGCGTAGCAGCAACTGGTCAACTCTTCTCTACAAAGAAGAAGGGCGTGTTCCCGAGTATCATTGATAAACTCTATGCAGAACGGTCAGACATCAAAAAGAAGATGCTCGACACAAAGCAAGAACTCGAAGACCTGGACAAGAAAGAAAAGTTCAAGCGGTTCGAACTTGAAAAGATTATCAGTCAATGCGATAACCAGCAGATGGCGATAAAAATTTTGATGAACTCACTTTATGGTGCCCTCAGCAATACATACTTTCGCTATTATGATATTCGCATGGCAGAAGCAATTACCATCTCTGGTCAGTTTGCTGTTCGCTGGGCTGCAAATAATGTGAATGCGTATCTTCAAAATATTTTGAAAACAAAAAAAGATTATGTTCTCGCCAGTGATACCGACAGCATCTATGTGAACCTTGGTGATCTCGTGAACGAAGTGCCTCAAGGCAATGATGAGAGTATTTGTTTTTTCATAGATAAAGTAGCGGAGCAAAAGATTGAACCTCTGCTTGAAGATTGTTATGCTAAACTTATGAATGCTGTCGGCGCTCGTGAACAACGAATGGTGATGAAGCGCGAAGTCATTGCGAGTAAGATGATTATCACTGGCAAGAAACGCTACATTGCTAACGTATTGAACAGTGAAGGCGTTCAGTATGCAAAACCAAAGATGAAGATTACTGGTATCGAATCTGTTCGTTCATCAACTCCGCAAGTCTGCCGTACTCTGATTGAGAAAACACTGGAGATTATCATCAACGAAGATGAAACCGCTGTGCAGAAGTTTATCGCAGACGCCCGCGTGGCATTTCGCGCTCTTCGACCAGAAGAAGTTGCGTTTCCGCGTGGCGTATCTGACCTCGAAAAATATACTGATAAAAAGGGTCTCAACGGATACGCGAAAGGCACTCCAATACATGTTCGTGCTTCGATTTTGTATAATCAAACTGTCATAAATAATAAACTAGAAAAGAAATACCCGCTCATTAAGAGTGGCGACAAGATTAAGTTTGCGTATCTCAAAGTACCAAATCGCATCAAAGAGAACGTATTTGCTTTCCCGGATGTCTTGCCGGTTGAACTCAATCTTGAAAACTTTATTGATCATGACAAACAATTTGACAAGTCGTATCTTGAGCCGATGAACCATATTCTGACTGCAATAGATTGGACTTCTGAAAAGACAAACACGATTGAGGACTTTTTCACATGAGTAATATACCCGCCGAATATTCAAATATCGACTTCGGTTTTAGTGCCGTAGATGAAGCAGAGTTTAAAGCCAATCAAGCAGAAGCAGAAGTTACTCCTCCTGCAATTGATGAGAATGACTTGAATCGTGTTGTGTTGAACTCTCTTGCTCCGCTCGAAGATAAGATTGATCTGTTGCTTCAGCGCCGTCAAGCCGAAGAATCCGATGACGTTCAACTTGCTATTGCACAGGCTCAAGATGAAGTTTCTGGTAAAGTCGCAGAACTTGAACAGATTATTATGCCTCTTCTTGTCAATCTACTAAAAACTGCCGACAAAGAATATCTTTACTGGCCAAACAGAAAAGACCAAGTGCAGGGTCAAATTGATAAAGTTTTAAAAATTACAAGAGGTTAATATGCCCGTGGCTATTCTTACTCTCATAGTCGCACTTGCCATATCTGGCGTTGCCGCTTGGTATTCTATTGTCGGTCTGATGGCTATCTTTGCTTCAGCCGCATTTGCTATCGCTGTTATGGGCGGTGTTCTTGAAGTTGGTAAACTTGTTACAGCATCTTGGTTGTATCAGAACTGGCACACCACACATAAGATGCTTCGTGGATATCTTACAGCGTCTGTTGTTGTATTGATGTTCATTACATCCATGGGAATCTTTGGCTTCTTGTCGAAGGCTCATATTGATCAGACGTTGGTAGGTGGAAATAATACTCTTCAAATTGAATTAATAGATTCAAGAATCAAACAACAGCAAAGGAGAGTGACTGATGCGACGAAGGTCATATCACAGTTGGACGCAGGTGTCGAGACGCTCATTGAGTTCGACCGCATTCGAGGACCACAGGGAGCAATCGCCGTGCGTGAAAGCCAAACTGTGGAAAGAGAGTCACTCAACGGAATCATTGAAGAAGCGAATGGACGAATTATATCATATCGAGAAGAAAGGCAAGAACTATCGAAGGAGCAACTGAAGTATGAAGCAGAAGTTGGACCAATACGATATATTGCAGAATTTATCTATGCTGAACGAGCAAATGAAGAAATGCTCGAATCAGCAGTCAGATGGGTTATTATTGCTATTATTTTTGTGTTTGATCCTCTGGCTGTTCTCCTTTTGATAGCCGCAAATATCAGTTTATACAAACCTAAAACACTTCGAACCGCAGTCAACGTCGAAGAAGTTGATAAAGAGTGGTCGGAGATCACCGTCGAAACAGACGTGCCTCAACCAGAGTTCAAAATAGAAAACGAAGATCCATCAAATACTGTGGAGTTTTCTGTGCCAGAAGAACCTGAAGTTGTAGAAGAGCCAAAGCCAAAGCGCAAGCGCGGCCGCCCGAGAAAGAAAAAACCTGTTGCAAATACAAGCACAGACTATGGGTCGATTACTGAAATTCGTAAGACTAAAAACGAAAAAGCATTGCGCGAAAATGGTACATACGGTCCTACAAAAAAAGATTGACATCTTAATCTATTCGTCATATAATAGAAACTATCACAAGGGAATAAAATGGAATGGCAAACATTTATGGGAATTACTTTTGGTCTATTTTTGATATTATGTATTCCACTCTTAATTTACATGCTTATACTATTAATAAGTTATCTAAAACGAGTGATTAAGAGCAATCAAAAAATAACGTTAGGCATTTTAATTATTGTGTTGTATATTATTATTGGTTTTTTAATGAGGTAGATATGTCGGTACTTGAAAAACTTACGAAGAACTCCACGATTAAACTTACATCAGTAATTACTGAATCGAAAGTTTTTGGTAAAAAAGATATGGCTCCAACTCCGGTGCCTATGATTAATGTTGCGTTGTCTGGTCGTGTTGATGGTGGTCTTGTACCTGGTATGTTGATGCTTGCAGGTCCATCGAAACACTTTAAGTCAGCGTTTGCTCTCTTGATGGCAGCAGCCTATCAGAAGAAATACGATGATGCGGTAATCTTATTCTATGATTCAGAGTTTGGTACACCGCAAGCATATTTTGAGTCGTTCGGTATTGATATGGATCGGGTTGTTCATACTCCAATCACTGATATCGAAGAACTCAAGTTTGACATTACAAATCAGTTGAAAGAGATTGACAAGGGCGACCATGTTTGTATCATCATTGATTCTGTCGGTAATCTTGCGTCGAAGAAAGAAGTTGAAGATGCACTGAATGAAAAGTCGGTCGCTGATATGTCTCGTGCAAAACAGATGAAGTCGCTGTTTCGTATCGTTACACCACATCTCAATCTCAAAGATATTCCAATGGTTGTTGTCAATCACACTTATAAAGAGATTGGTCTATACCCGAAAGATATCGTATCGGGTGGTACAGGCGCGTATTACAGTTCCGATGCTATCTGGATTGTTGGTCGCCAACAGGAAAAAGATGGCAAAGAGATTAAAGGCTATCACTTCGTTATCAATATTGAGAAGTCTCGTCATGTGCGTGAGAAGTCAAAGATTCCAATCACGGTCACATTTGAAGGTGGCATCAGTAAATGGTCTGGTCTGCTTGATGTAGCAGAAGGCGGTGGATATATCAACAAACCGAAGATGGGTTGGTACGAAGCCGTTGATCCAGCAACCGGTGAAGTATTGTCTGAAAAACTTCTTCGCGCAAAAGAAATCATCGATAACAAAGATTTCTGGATGATGATGTTCGAGAAGACAGACTTTCAAGACTACATTCATACAACTTACAGCATGGCAACAACTCCGATTATGAGCGAAAGTGAGGCTGAAGATGACGATACAGAATGATTACGAAGTTCTCTTCGATGAATACGAAGAAGAAAATCTTGCTCGAATTAAGTTGACTTCTCAGAAATGGGATGGTATAATATACAACTACCACACAGTTCGATTTCTGGAAGAAGACGAAGAAAATGCCACACTTAAATTTGAGTATGATGTAATATCCACGCCTGAAGAGTTAGACGTTGATAATCTCACACAAGAAGACCATCAAGAATTTGAAAATCATCTTGGCGACATTTTAGTATCAATCATAGAGGAAGCAACATCGAATGAGACTGGAACAGACAATACTAAGCAACCTAATCTATGATGAAGAATATGCTCGAAGAGTATTACCATTTCTGAAAGGTGACTATTTTCAAGATCAAACTGAAAAGATTCTGTTCCAAGAGATTGACAAGTTTGTTGGCAAATATAATGGTTTGCCGACGAAAGAGACTTTGCTCATTGAACTCAACAAACAAGAGGGCATTCCTGAACAAACATTCTCTAGCCTTGTTGAATATATTGATGAACTTACTTTTGAGAAAAAAGATTCGGCTTGGCTTGTAAATAATACTGAAGAGTTCTGTCAAGAGAAAGCGGTCTTCAATGCCATTATGAGTTCGATTGATATCATCGAGGGTAAAAGTAAATCTGAAGATAAGGGTAGCATACCTACCATATTGTCTGAAGCACTTGGCGTTTCTTTTGATGATCATATCGGCCACGATTTTATTGAGAATGCTGAAGAACGATATGACTTCTATAATCAGAAAGAAGATAAGGTTGAGTTTGATCTTGAATATTTTAATAAGATTACAGACGGCGGCTTGCCAAACAAGACACTCAATGTTCTTCTTGCCGGTTGTGTTCATCCTGAAACTAAGGTAAAGATTAGGTATCGAAAGAAGCAGACATAATCTCAATATTAACATTTTTCCATTCCGTTTGTCCAATGTTGTCCTATTCTCCAATCAGGATTTGTTGAAAGAAACGCATTTCTATCTTCATCAGTATGGAACTTCTTTGTTATGGTGCCATTAGTTGCTGGCTTCTTGGCAGACAGTTTTCCACCCTTTTTGGCATTTTTTATCGTATCTTCTTTGGAAAGAGATTGAAGATTGAACGCATTACCAGATTGTTGCGATGCTTTACCACCTATACTTGCTCTTTCTTTTCTACCTTTTTCTGTGGACCACCAATAAAATGAGTTTTTTGAACCACTTTCTTTTTGAGATTCAATCCCTCGCAAAGCCCACTCTCTTCGTTGTTCTGGAGTAGCACCATGAAATCCAATGCCATTATCTCTACACCAAATTCCAACCACTCTTCTTTGGGTAACAGTTAGATTAGCGCCAAGCATATTCATTGCTCGAAGGTCGTTTGGTTCTTTGTATATTTTCCACAACAAAAAATGTGCTATAATATGTTCTCTAACTGTAAGATATGTAAAGTTGAATGGTTCGTCTTCTCCGCCCATATGTTTTGGAACTATGTGGTGCTTGTGAAGACCAGATCCCGGAACATATTCAACAATACGATATTTTTTAGATTCACAAAGGTTGTGATAGATAGTAGAATAAATACTTGACATATGCTGTATCTCCGTATATAATAGATAGATATAGAGTAGGTAGGAGTTCGTACCTCCGTGACCTACATCTTTATTTATAATGAAAGGGTTTTTGATGGAAGATTATATTGAAAAAGAAGTTGCTATTGCTGAGATTGAAACTCTTCTTGAGAATGGTTATGATGTTGAAGTAGATTCACCCGATGGATATGTTTCTGTAAACTTCTTTGTCAATAAAGGAATGTTTGAAGAATACATTCTCCGAGATGACTTAACCGGCAACGAGTTGGTGAGATGTAATGCTGGACATCTATTTCAAACCACAGTTGGATGGGTACCTGCGTCACAACTCGCCAATACCAACAACATCAGTATCCATATTCTTATGGATGACGGGTCGTATAAACCATGTAGCGTTGTAAAAACTGGCGACACAATTTCTATTGTTGATATCAACGTTGACCATCCAAACCATAGATATTATACGAATGGTGTTTCTTCGCATAACACCGGTGTCGGTAAAAGTTTATTCATG
>Ga0075466_1000290_pt1 | contig 18201 bp, 17 predicted proteins | sample DEB08_DNA_16_FD_71486 | JGI IMG/M metagenome (GOLD analysis project Ga0075466, IMG submission 71486) | Aqueous microbial communities from the Delaware River and Bay under freshwater to marine salinity gradient to study organic matter... | ecosystem: Environmental > Aquatic > Marine > Coastal ... | reverse complement strand
CAACTACACCAAAAGATGTACAATACTATCGTGGTGTGAAAAAACAAATTCTTGGAGATCAATTTGTAGGTGAAACAGCTCTATGAGAAGAAGATAATCAAGTAGAAGAGATAGTAATAGAACCAGAGGAAGATAGTACAGCAGATGATACAGATATAGTTGAAAATCAAGAAATAGATAATGCAGATGCGACTCCTGACGAAGAAATTTTTCAAGGATGATTGAGTTGAGAAAATAATTTTGAAGATTTTGAAGATAGTGCACAAGGATGACCCGATGATATTATCGATTAATAAAACATTAAAATTATATTATTTTTTAGATAAAAAACCTCTGAATTACAGAGGTTTTTATTTTGTACAATATTTTATATATTTAACAAGTTAATTATATGAAAATTCTGTACATATTATGGTATAATCTATAGGAGTTATATACAAGTAAAAATAAAAAATGTCGAAAAACGAAGAAATACAAAAAATACCTATACAACAAGATATCTGAGACATGGTTGAATTTGTCGGTCATATATTTAAAGACGCTGTAGAAACCGGAGCTTCAGACATACATATAGAACCCCTTGAGCACTTCTTACTTATACGGTATCGTATCGATGGTGATTTTTTTCTAAAGAATAAAATTCATAGAGAAAATATTTCAGCCATTATTACTCGACTCAAAGTAATTGCCAAAGTAAAAATCGATGAAAATAAAAAACCTCAAGATGGTAAAATTGTATACTATTATGAAGAAAACAAAGAAAATATTGATGTTCGTTTTTCTACCTTTCCTACAAAATTTTGAGAAAAAATCGTTATGCGTATCCTACGACAAAACGATTCACTGACGAATTTAAGTGCCTTAGGTTTGATAGATGTAAATGTAGCAAAAGTTGAACTCGCACTCAAAAGTACCTATGGTATAATGCTCGTAGCTGGTCCTACTGGTTCTGGTAAATCTACTACCCTGTTTGGTGTACTCAAAAACTTTGATCCTCTCGAACTCAATATTTCAACACTCGAAGATCCGATCGAGTATAATATTGATTTTGTAAATCAATCTCAAGTACGACCAGATATTGGATACAGCTTTGCCGATGGGCTTCGAACCCTTCTTAGGCAAGATCCTGATGTTATTATGGTGTGAGAGATCCGAGATAAAATTACGGCAACACTTGCGGTAGAAGCTGCCCTAACTGGGCATTTGGTATTATCAACGATCCATACCAATTCTGCAGCAGCTACTATCCAACGTTTGATTAATATGGATGTAGAACCATTCCTACTCTCATCAGCCTTAAAAATGGTCATCTCTCAAAGACTCTGAAAACGACTCTGCCAAGATTGTAAGGCTCAATACCCTATAACCGATTATGAAAAAAGAAAAGTAGAGCATTTTCTTACTCCAATTTTAGAAAAACAAGATCTTGAGAACCTAGTATTTTATAAATGAGGATGATGTGAAAAATGTCATGGAACTTGATATAAATGACGACTTGGTATTCATGAAGTACTCATAGTTGAAGAATATTTAGAACCAATGATACTAGAGAAAGCCACTGCGAATGAAATGGCAAAAGCAGCCATAGATCATGGAATGATTACGATCGTACAAGACGCACTATTAAAAGCCAGTTTAGGAGAAACAACTGTAGAAGAAGCCCTTAAATTAATATAATACCTATATGTTCGGTAAGAAAGACAACATAGACACGAGTAATACACATTGATACAAGCAAGCGCTTAAAGCCATCAAGCTTTTTATTGCGTCTCAAGATTGGTTGCACGCATATAAAGCGATCGAAGAAGTAAAACAAAAAGAAAGAGATTCTTATAACACTTTAATCGAAAAGCTATCAAAAGATGATCATGATGTAAACGACTCAGCGAAAGAAAAAGAAAGCAAAACATTTAAAAACAAAATGGAAGATCTTGAAGATATGCGAAAAAAAGCAGTCGAACAAGAAGCAAAATACAAAGCCATAGAAGATAAAAAACGATTTAAACTTCGGTTTTTAAAGATAAAAAAAGAACTGGTACTCCTTTCAAAAACCAATAAGCACGATCTCGCGATCAACCTGCTCGCTGTTTTTTTGGAAGAAAACAAAGATAAAGCCATGGTGGTAGATTTTTATAATAAAGAAAAGAAAAAAATTCTCCACGAAAAGGAAAAATCTAAAAAAAACGAATCTGAAAAAATAAAGAAAAATGCTAAGCTAGAAGCACTCAGGCTCATCTGAAAGACAGCTAACATAGATATAAAAGAAGCAAACATCAAAAAAGAAGATGCCAAGCAAAAGAAAAAAGACGAGAAACGCAGTATTTTTTCTGGACTCAGCGAAAAGCTTAATTTTTATAAAAAAGTAAAAGCCAATCTAGAAAGAAAGAAAATTATGGATGAGGTGAATCTACTCATCGATGAAGAAGATAAACTCAAAAACGACCTGGCTGCAAAAAAACTAGAATCTATGCACCAAGGGCTCATAAAAGAAATTAACAACGAAAACATACTCGGATACGATTTTTATGGAAAAATTCTAGGGGCAGATAAAATTAGTGGTGATACATTTGGTTTTCATGATGCAAAGCTAAAATACAATTTCTTTATCGGTGATGCTACCGGACATGGGATCAGAGCATGATTTATAGTAACACTTATATCACGACTCTTTAATAAAAATGTTACCAGTAAAACACTCAAAGAATCATCGTTTGAAGTAAATAACGGACTCAAACAAGATCTCAAAAACAGAAACTTTATCACAGCCATATTTTTTGAAATTCTTAAGACCAATCTCAGCAGTATTAAATTTGTTGGTATGGGGCATGAGCCTATGTTTGTATTTAGAAGTAAAACAAAAAAAATAGAAAAGGTGATCCCTGGATGACTCGCAGCTGGTATTCGTATGATCAAACATATCGAAGATATTCAAGAAAAAACTATCGAGATGAATGACTCAGACATACTCGTTACCTATAGTGATGGTGCGATAGAAATGAGAGACATTAACGGTGCCTTTTATGGAATGCCTCGACTCATAAAAGCTATCGAAGAGATAGCTGCCGTAGAAAAAGATCTCAAAAAAATCTATGAATATGTCATCAATGATCTCAAATGATTTAGATGATGAGCCAGCTTTGACGATGATATGACCCTCATGCTGATGCGCCGGAATACGAGAAAAGATATTATAGATGCCAAAGATGAATACCTAGAAAAAGTCTCGATAAAGGAATGACTCAATAAAAGAGAAACCCGGGCACTGGTATGAAAAGATAAACGTGAAATAGAGAAAGAGCTCGACAAGATACGGCAGAAAAAAGAACTCGAATGAATCGTTAAATCACTCGAACAACTCCATCTCACTTGAGAAATACTCAAACTCAAGCAAGAAGCCATACGATTTATTAAAGCAGGATTCATCGATAAACGAATCAATGTACTCCTCAAAAAAGCCATTAACAATGAGCAAAAATACAAGATAGAACAAAAAGAAACCAAGGTCCAGAGTAAATATAATGTACTGGAAGAACTCATGAAAAAATGAGACTACCAAACCGTTATTCGAGAAGCCGAAGATATGATTGCAAAAGACGGGAGTATATAACTCACCTCTGCACCTGATACAAAAAAGAAAATAATTTATTTAAAGAGAGTTTATGTTTACACCACGTTTTTACGACAAATACTGAAACTTTAACAACGCAAAGTTTATAAAGTTGCTTGAAAAAGCTAGAAAGTCGCAATACAAAAAATCATCTGGAAACAAAAAAAGCGCCAACATAGAAATCGCTCTCTTTAATAGTGTCTCAAAAAAAGAACTCTGGCAGTTTATCAACAAGCTCTCTATCTTTGTAAACTCTGGTATCGATATTAAGTGAGCCCTAGGGATTTTGACGAAACAAACCAAAAATCCTTATATGAAAAAACTCACTGAGGAAATCAAGAGTAATATCGATCATGGTATCCCGATTCATGAGACCATGATGAACTATCCAAAAGTGTTTGATACCCTGACTACCTCACTGGTAAAAGTATGAGAAAAAACTGGTCAGCTTGGTCGAATACTCGCAGAACTAGATAGAAGTCTACTGGAAAGTATAGAGCTAAAAGCAAAAGTAAAAGGTGCCATGACCTACCCAGCTGTTCTTTTGAGTCTGACTCTGTTGATGGTAATATTTATGATGATATTTATTGTACCACGGATTACAGAAAGTTTTGAAAAAGCCGGTTCAGACTTACCAGCACTCACACAAGTAGTCGTAGATACTTCACAATTTTTTGTACATGATTGGCCAACAATCATTGCTGTCTTTCTTACTATATTTGCCATAATTAAAATGATTGGATCGAGTAATAATGGTAAAATGATGTTTGCACGAATGTTTATGCATCTACCAGTATTTGGATACGTAGTACGACAGTCAAATATTATCTACTTTATACAGTCCTTTACTATACTGCTTGACTCATGAGTACTACTACTCGAATCTATTAAAACGGCTTCGCAGGTAGTACCCAACCTAGCCTATAAAAAAGAAATCATTCGACTAAAAAACGAGGTAGAGGTATGACTGACTATGTCAAAGTCTCTCTGACTTAATCTAGAGTATGAGGCCTCGGTCTATCTTAATGATTATTTTTCCGAAGAGTTTGCCTATGTAGTATCAACCGGTGAAGAAACTGGTTCTCTATCAGACTCACTCAAAAAGATATGACATAACTACAACTCAGAGCTCCAACGATATATTGGGAATCTATCAACTATGATGGAACCGATTATTATTGTAATCGTAGGTATATTGGTAGGTACTATTGTAGTTGCCATAATGCTGCCCTTCTTTGAACTTTCAAAGGTGGCAAAGAAGCTATAAACAAAAAAGCTTCGCAAATCGCGAAGCTTTTTTTTATTTGGTATTTATGTTCTAATAATATATTGTACATAATTTAACTCTAGAAGTCTATAAAATCTGTACATAATATATTGCTTATACAACACAAAAGTAATACACTGACTAAGTCTTATTTAATAAGACTTGAATTAAGAAATTTATTCTATTTTATTTTTATAACTTTTTTTACACATGAAAATGATGAAAAAAGCTGGTTTTACACTTGTAGAGCTTATCGTAGTTATTACGATCTTAGCAATACTTGGTACAATCGCGTTTATTTCTCTACAAGGAAATACACAAGAAGCTAAGAACTCTAAAGTTAGTTCTGATCTAAGAACTCTTGCTACAGCAGTTGAAACTTCTGTTACTGGTGATGATAGTTTCTCACTCAACGACCTTACTGATGGTACAGGTTCTGGTACGGCAGTTGCTACTGTTGAAACTATGGGTGATGTAACATTAGCTGATGCTAGAGTTACTCTCCTAGTAGGTGCTATTGATTTTAGAGCTCTTCGACAAAATGGAGATAACTTTAAAGATCCAGAAGGACGACCTTATGTTGCTGCTTATGTAACTGATTCTCAAGAATCTAGAAATACTTTCTATCAACTTGTTGGTCAAACAAAAGAAACAAATGGTAACTATAAAGCTATCGTTCAAGGTAACTATATCCAACTTACTTCTACTGGTGCTGCTGGTCTTGTAACTACTACTACTGGTACTGAAGGTACAACTTCAGGTGCTAATAGTGGTGATGAAGGTGTTATAAATGGTGAAGGACTTGGTAACTCTGATTCTACTTTAGGTCTTTACTAATAAATATTAGTCATAGAATATTAATAATAAAAAAACAGAAGATTATATCTTCTGTTTTTTTATTATCTTGAAATATGTACATATTTATATATACTATTTCTAATATATTATATTTTGCTTAAAAAACTATGACTATCTTTCAAAAACGCGCCTTTACCCTCGTTGAACTCATCGTTGTAATAACCATTTTAGTTATACTAGGAACCATTGCATTCTTAAGTCTCTCATGATATTCAACTGATGCCAAAAACTCAAAAGTAGTCAGTGATATCGGAACGATTAGTTCAAATATTAACTATAATCTCGTCCGGTCTGAACTTCCTCTCTCGTGATACTTATTATGATGAAGTAGTACTATCTGAATCAATAGTGTTTCAGGAAATATATGAAGTGGTGTGACTCTATCCCCAGCTATCTATGATATATGAAATATAGATTATAGAATACTCCGGTCATCAACCAATATGGTAGACCCCTTGCAGCGAGAATATATATATTCATATGCTGTAGATGATAAGTGGCAATATTATCAAGTAGCTGGTGAAGTACAACAAAGTAGTTGATTTAACCAAGTATTTATCCAAGGGAATTATACGGTAGAAAATGCTGGGCTATTTATACCAGGACTTATATCTGCTAGCGGAAGCAGTGCTCCTATAAGAAATTGAGATACACTCACTGGAAGTCTAAGTTTATACTAAGAACAAAAAAAGCTCTCGCCTTAGCGAGAACTTTTTTTGTTCTTAAAATTGGATCCCTTCTTTAATAAGTTTTGGATTATTTGCATATTTATATCATTCTTCTTCTGATATAAATCATGTATTGATGAGTTCAATAATATCTTGTTCTAACAGTCTCATACCCTCTCGTCAACCCGTCTGAATAGCCGATGGTATTTGATGGAGGTCATTTTCTCGGATTAGGTTTGAAATAGCATCGTTTTTAATCAATACTTCTTTTACTAATCTGAGCCCTGTACCATCCTGACTCTTGAGAAGTCGTTGAGAAAATACCGCTGCAAGTGAGTCAGCGAGCTGCAATCGTACTTGGTCTTTATCAGATCCGTTAAACGAATCGATAATACGAGAAATAGTCTGATACGCACTTCGAGTATGAAGTGTCGAAAACACCAAATGCCCTGTTTCAGCAAGTGTAAGAGCCATCTCCATCTCTGCTCTGGTTCTCATTTCTCCAAACAGTATAACTTGAGGATTCTGTCGCATCGCACCAGCGAGTGCAGTATTATAATCTGGAACATCTCGACCAATTTCTTTATGTTCAATAATAGACATTTTGTGTTTATGAACATATTCTATCGGGTCCTCTATGGTAATAATATGCTTAGCATAATTAGAATTGATATGGTCAATCATAGCAGAGAGTGTCGTAGTTTTACCTGAACCAGTTGGACCAGTTACCAGTACAAGCCCTTGTCCTAGCTTAGTAATATCACTATAAGCGTCTGTAAGCCCAAGATCTGCGAGTTTAGGTACGTCAGAAGTCAAAAGTCGTAGTACCACCATGTAGTTTCCTAACTGAAATGAAATATTACATCTGAACCGTCGCTCTCGAAACGAAAATGAAAAATCAAGATTTTGAGTTTTATCTAAAATATCTTTTTGTTGTTGTGTAATAATAGACTCAGCAAACTCTTGAGTATCCTTCGCTTCAAAGGGTTCGAGTCCATCATCAATCCTCAAAATATCACCCCCTATTTTAATAGCAGGATGTGCATCCACGGTCAAATACATATCTGATCCCCCGTTATCAATCATAACTTGTAGCAGTTGATCTTTCATCATATGATCTTCACGAATCATTGGTATCTGTTCCATAAAATTTGTACATAAATAAGTATATATAGCTATGATAGCATATATGGCTTTTTTAAGCAAAAAAAGCAGAGTTATTTCTCTACTTTTTGGTATCTAGGTATGTTTGTAATATTTCGGCTGCTGCAAGTGCATCTTTTTGCCCTATATTTTGATTGTTACCGAGTTCTCGGAGCGTCTGGTCAGCTGCAAAACTCGTAAATCGCTCATCGACTCAGATAACGGCTATATCTGGAAATATAGACTCGAGTTTTTGTATGAAGTCTTTTGTTTTGTTTAACTGCTTATCTCGTTTTCAATACAAATCGTGTGGCAGTCATACTATAATGGTATCATAGCCTTGCTCAGAAATATATTTTTTCATGACCGAGATAAGCTCATGCCGAGCTACAATGTCTTGTGCAAAAGCAATAGCATTGATCTCTGTTGCTATTCCACAACGTTTATCTCCTAAATCTATAGCTATAGCTGTCATTATTCAGGTTTAATATCAAGTACTACGCGAGCCACATGATGTTTTCCAAGCTTTACATGTGCAATATGCTCACCAAATGTCTTAATATGCCCTCCAGACAATATAATATACTTTTTGGTAAGTATGACCCCTGCTGCTTTATTAAGCACAGGCAGAAGGTCTTTTTCAGTTACACTTCAAAATATTTTTGTCGCATCTCATTTCAGTGTAAATTCAAATCGTTGCCCATCGAGTTTTTCAATAATCTCTGATTTTTCACTACTGAGTGCAATTCTATTCTGATCTTCTTTTTTCGTCTTTAGGTTCATCTGTTTTTCCAACTCTCGTGTAAATTTTTTAGCGAGACCTTGGGGTATCAAAGAATTAAGTGCATAGCCAGGCTTTACATCTTTTACTTCACCAACCTTGGCTACATTAATCACATGTTCTAAAAATATTACTTTCATGTTTGATTGTTAAGAGGTTTATTGGATGATTTAGGGGTGGTCTATAACTCATTTTCATCATTCTCTTCTATTTTTGCTGAAGTTTCTACTTCAACATCTTCAATAGAGATTCGGTACCCTGTTAGTTTTGAAGCCAGATTTACATTGAGACCTCATTTTCCTACTGCCTTTGGTCGTTCAGATGGTATAATAAATACTTTAGCTAACGCTTCATCTTGATCTATTTCTACTTTAAGCACTTCAGCTGGAGAGAGAGATTTTTTAATAACATCTTCTACATTTTCATAAGCTGGGATAATATCGATTTTTTCTCCTGAGAGTTCATCCATTACTGCTTTTACTCGGATACCTTTTTGACCGATGAGTGTTCCAACTGGATCGATTTCATCGTAGTTGGTAGAAACAATCATTTTTGTTTTTACTCCTGGTTGTCGAACGATTCGATCAATGTTGATCATACCTTCACCAATCTCTGGAACATGTTCAGCAAAAATAGCTGATACTACTTCTGGTCGTTTTCGAGAAAGTATTACTTTAGGATTTCCTGTTTCTGGTCGTTCAACTTCAGCAACATATACCCAAAATCGTGCTCCGGCTTTGTAGTCATCTCGTGATACTTGTTCTGATTTTGGAAGAATTACTTGGTTTCCATTATAATCAAAGATAATTTTACCTCCTTCTACAATATCTACTTTCATGTTAATTACTTCACCTTGTCTATCTTTAAATAGGTCATAGATTTTTTCTTTTTCACTATCACCGAGTTTTTGAATAATAACCTGTCGTGCAGCTTGCGATGCAATTCGACCAAACGATTCACCACCGTCTTTCATAACTTCATCCGTTACATCAAGCTCTACTACATCACCAACAGAGAAACCACTATCAGCTCCACCAATCTCTTCTAGAGAGATTTCCATGTAAGCGTTTTCTACTTCTTCAACGACTGTTTTTTCAACTTCGATATCAATAGTCCCTTCTTTAAAGTTAAGAGTCACGTTTACCTCTTCGTCTCTATGACCATAGTCTTTTTTATAAGCTGTTCGCAGAGCCGCTTCAATAATTTCAATAAGTGTTTCTTTTGGAATTTTTTTCTCTTCACTCAGCATTTTTACTGCTGCCTCAATTTGTTCTAAATCTAACATTTTTTTATAGTTAATAATATCCTTCTAAAAGAAAATGAGACTTTGTGGGTACAAACTCTCATATTTTACTCTCAGATTACACTATGTATTTTATAAAAAAAACTATATATTGCAAGTTTTAAAATTTGAAATTCAAGCTGGGTGAAATATGGGAAATAACCCACCTTTGAATTTCCTCCCTAATATTAGGGAGGAAGGCCCAGCTCTGAAAACCATACTTTATAAATATGATTGAATCTCTATGATAACCTGGTGTATGTTGTTATAAGTATCTTGGTTTTTTATTCGTAATACTCTTATTCACAAATTTTGTACCAATTTTTCTTTATATTTATCTAATTCTAATACTTCTGGAAAATCATGTATAGAGCCATCTACTTCAATTATCAATCTTTTTTCTTTACAATAAAAATCTGGAATAACAAAACGATGCTGGCCAGTATCTTCAGTTAATACATACATAGGATTTTGTCGTAAAAATTTTACTCCGAGTTTTTTGCTTCGAATATGCTCCCATAATATTTTCTCAGCATTTGTCATATTCTCTCGAAGTTTTCGAGCAATTTCAACAATATAATCAGGAGTATGGTACATATATTAGTTAGATTAAAAAAGATGGTCCCTCCTCCCTAATATTAGGGAGGAGATTCAGAGGAGAGTTATGTCTCATTTTAAAACTAACACCATAATAACCAAATTCTATTACCATCAAAATATAATTAATTTGACTAATTATATTTTTAAATTATTATATTTTTATCAATTTAGATAGTATTATTGTTGTAATACTTTATTTTAACAAATTAATTCTATCACTTTGGTAGGGTTCTAGGAGAATTAAAAATGAAAAGAAAAATGCTCATATGCAGAAACGAATGTGGTGAGTTGGTGCTATATGAAAAATTATGGTTTGGTTTTCAATTAATTATTGAAAACACTGAACTCACTATACAAAACATGGCATCTCACTTAAAAGTTATAGGAGCTGGCAATGATATTCATTTAGAGTATCTAAAATACAGCCTAATTCGTAAAAGAGATAGAATGCATCCGCTTAATCCTCAACAAACAGAAGAGTTAATTTATAAACTCTAAATTAGAACCTTCAAAAAAAGCCAACCTCAGTAGAGGAAGGGCTTTTTTGTTTGTGTTAAATTTCTTAATTAAACTACCATCTTTTAAAACTTGGACAGGCTTGGTGAACATCTATGAGTGAGAAACCTTTGTGTTGGATAGCCTCTTTGATGAGTTCTTTGAGATCTTGAAACTTAACTGAATCTCAATATTTAGCGAACTTACAACCTGCTTTGATCGCAAGGCCTACTGGATCGAGAGGTTCTGCGGTGTTTCCGTCTGGAGTAGTTTTAGTTTTGGCTCCGATTGGAGTCGTTGGAGATGCCTGACCCGTTGTGAGGGCATAGTTTTCATTATCCATAACAATGTATGTAATATCAAGATCTCGCCTACATGCGTGCATAAAATGCCCCATACCAATACCAAAACCATCACCGTCACCACCAGTGGCAACTACAGTAATATCTGGGTTAGTTAGTTTGATCCCTGTGGCAAATGGAAGCGTTCGTCCGTGGAGTGTTTCTGCTGCATATCAGTCAATATATTGACTGGCTTTCCCACTACACCCAACTCATGACACTACTACCCTATTATGACTCTCTATCTCTAGCTCTTTAAAAGCATTTTTAATCGCCATAACAATAAGTGTATCACCACACCCTGGACACCACTGTATGTTTGTTAATCCGCTTCTCATAATTATTTAGTTTTAAATTCATCAAAATCTTCCATATAAAATGGATAGAGGTCGTGCTTTCGTTTATGTGAGATTGTGAGTCCGTCTATAAACCTCCAACCTAATTCGTTACAGATATATTTCTCCATCTGACCTGAATAGTTTGATTCGAGGAATATAATTTCATCCTTCCCTGTTACCTCATCAGTAAGTTTTTCATCGAGGGGTTTTAAGAACTTAATTATTATTAATCCATATTCTGGATTATGTTTTATAAAATCTTTTACATTGTAAGAGGTAAAACTATTACAGATGAACATCTTTTTTGCATCTGGATTAATCACTTCATATCCTCTATACCCTTCTTTTTCAAAGAAATTATCGAGTTTATGAAATCTCTTGATATTCATCTTCATCTTCATCTCTGACTCTTCTGTAGTAGCACCATACTCATCGTGTTCATAACTGGTTGCTATAAAATCACCATCTTTAGTTCATACAGTTGTATATGGAGATATATTATCATCGCTAAATGCGTATCTTTTATAATCTGGTTTTGGATTTTTTTCAAGTTTACCTCGATCTACCTCTGGAATTTTTTCTTCTCAAATGGTTCCATGAAATTCACTACTTTGCTTGTCGAGTAGTACAATAACAATCATTTGATATTTTTGAGCAATATTAAGAGCCAGACAACCATAATAATAGGCCTCTTCTAAACTAGAAGGCGTCATAACGACATGGTTGAAATCACCAAAGGTTGGATTGAGGGCAAAATTAATGTCTCCTGCTTCATGAAATGTTGGAGTTCCTGTTGATGGACCAGCTCGTTGTGAAAATGCTACTACGGCTGGAATTTCAGCTTGAATAGCAAACGAAAGCGCCTCAGTCATAAGAGCAAATCAACCACCACTGGTACCACACATAGCTCTTTTACCAGTAAAACTAGCTCATAGTACAGAATTAGCTACCGCAATCTCATCTTCTGCTTGTAGAAAAGTAACTTTTCCAGAATTCACCACTTCTGATAGAATAGTAGATGCTGGAGTCATAGGATAAGCTGAATAATATTCTAACTCTCCGTCCATAGCGCCATAAGCAAATGCCTTATTTCAATAAGTTATTTTTCGTGGTTCTCAAATTTTTTCGACTGTTGCAAGATTTGAAACTGGTACTTCAAAATCTGCATAGATGTCGGAAACAATTTTTTGATTCATCTTAGCAAGTATTTCAGATTTTTTTCAGAACACATGTCCTACTTTATCTAAAATAAGTTGTTGCTCTAAACCAAGTAATTTAGAAAGCATAGCCAGTAGATATGTATTATCATATTTATCTACTATATCTCGGTCTAATACTACATAATCGTCTAATTTTCAAGCTAGTTTATCACTAAATTTTTTATTTACGACAATATACCCACCTTTTTTCAAGCTAGGAAGTACGTTTTCAAGATTAGCAGCGTTAAATGCTATTACGACATCAGTCGTTTTTGAAATAGCTACCCTATCAGAACTAATGTTGAGATCAAACCAGTTAAATCACCCCTTAATAAGAGATTGATATTCATTATCTCCAGCAACATGATATCAAAGCTCAGAAAAGATACCTGATATAATATCTGCTGTTGAATTCATTCATAGTCATGCTGGCCCAGTTATTTTGATGACGAGTTCCATAATTTTATTTATTTGCTAAGCTAGATTAATCTTCAACTCCTCTAATAACTCCTGATTTTTCTGATTGTATTACATTTACTTCTGCGGCTCCTGATGCTGTGGTAACTTTTATACTATCTGTATTAATAAGTTCTTGTAATTCATCAACACTCAAAGTTTGAGTTGTAGCAGCTGGGGTATTCATAATCACTAGCAGAGCTGTCCCAATGATAGATATAATAATTCCAAATAGTGCTAATCCAGCGAAAATTTTTGCTGTGAGGTTCTGTTTCTTTTTCATAATATTGGTTAAGGTAATGTATTTAAAACGTTGGCTAGTGTACTTGGTTTGACATTATCTGCAACAGTTTTTCAGTTCTTTTTTATAGTATTAATAGTATCAGCTAATAGATCTAAATCATAGCTATCTCAGCTCAAGTTAAAGCTGAATCAAATATTTTTATTAGCTACATTATATGAGATGGAAATATCTGATGCTCAGACACTATTATCTAGCGTAGTATACAGACTCGTAAGCTGATCTAGTGATGCAAAAAAGTCTTGTGAGACGCTGTTAAAATCACCAATATGGATCTCTCAAATAACATCAATAACAGCTCATCATAACAGAAGTTTTTCTTTCTTAAAGGTTGTATAACGATCATACAGAGTTATTTTCACATCCTCAAACTGATTATCGCTGGTACTAAATTTGTAGCGAGAGTTAAAGCCAGCATAGTGCTGAACCTTGGTCTCCTGACTAATCCAAAGAGCATCGTCTATAATAATATCGAGATTTTCTGAAACCACTACATTTTCCCACTTGAGAGGCAGATAGGTTTTTACTCGATCAAACTCTCTCTCTTCTCACAAGAGTTTTTCGTTTTTAAATCCAATCACAGATTTTGATTCACTGTTTCATGAGGCATCTATAATAAACTCATTCCCTGGTTCTACTATTTCAGCAAAGAGCGTATTGATAAAAAATCTACTAAAGTCGTACTTATCTTTATCTCGTCCACTCGCTGATTCGTATTTTTCTTCTAGATCAAACTCTCTCTGATCAAGAATATATGTTTTTCATTGGAGGTCTTTGTCTATATAAATATCTTCTACCCTATTTGATGAGAATGGATAGAGATAAAAATCAACTTGTGATCCTTGAATATAGAGATTGGTCACTCTATATGATTCTTCGTTTATAATATCTACCTCAACCTGAGAAGTATTGACTCATCGAAACTGTGAAATATATGCTAAAAATGTTTCCTTTGATATGGTTTCTTCGCTGGGGTCTTGAAATATGAGACCATCTCGTACATCTTTGAATTCAGCTTCGTACTTTCTTTTATAGAGTTCGTAGTTAGAAAGTGCGAGAAAATATTCTTTTAGTTGGGTCTGCACTCAATCATATCCAAGTAGTTTACTCTTATTTGCGAGCGCTAAGCTAATATTTTCTTGGTAAATTCTATCAATACTCGCTACATTATCACTCAGCTGTGAGAGTACATCTCATAAGCCAGCAATGGGTTCTACAATCAACAGGTCCCTAGCACTTCGAGCATCTTCAAAGAGTCTTTTTTTTATAAAAATTGCCAGAAAATCAATCATTTTATAGTTTCGTTCAAGACCAGTCAATTTTCTATCGTCGTTGGTTCACTCACTGTTAAAATAAATATACTCTTGGAGAGGATTATTCACATTAATAATACTCAAAAGCCCCCGAAGTGTATCACTACTGAGTTCTTGTTTACTAAATATAGATGCTCACAGTGAGGCAATAATAATCTCATTTATATGTGAAGACATATAATCGAGTAGAAGTGCGTCTTGCGTTTCAATCGACGAAATTGAATTATTTTCTAGTTCAATTCAAACATCTGTAAAAAATAGTTCACTAAAGCCAGGTATATCTTGTATCACATTCACTCATTCTAAAAAGTTGTACTCTCTATACATATCTCACAAACGATGAAACGCTTCATACATATAGGCTGAAGTTTTTTTATCTCGTTTTGAGATAAGCTGAACTAAATTTTGTTTTTGTATTTCACTCCCCCCAGCCGAAAACACGAGATACCCATAATAATCAATGATCTCGAGCATAGTATCGTATGCTCTCGGGTCAAGTGCTTGTATAAGATTTAGATTTTCTAGAATAGAACTACTGAGTCCACTATTTCTTTTCTGTGATTTAAAAAGTTTATTGAGATCATCTAACACGATATTTTTATAAAAAATCTTCTTTTTTTGATCATTTTTAAACAGCCCCATTTTTTCACTAATATAATCAAAACCAGGAAAACTCCACACAACTGTATTAGATAATTTTGTATAGAGTATGGTGTTGTAGGCGAGCGTAGAAGAAATATCAGATAGACTCATACTTAAAAATTCACCTGCATCTTGATTGAGTAAACCAGTGAGTTTGCTCGATAGCTGCTGAGAGCTATACAAACTGTCATTTATGTAGTTATATGGGTCAAGTACCTGTGATACACGTAGAAAATCCGTATTTTTTAGCTCAGATAAACGATTTACATTAAAGCTCAATATTCTGTTTGGATATATATAGAGCTCTGTAATTTGACTATTATCTTGGCGATCTTTAAAAATTAGCTTAAAACTGGCCGTCAACGACACGATAGAGCTTGCAGATATATTTCTACTATCGATAAAAATCTTCCCAGGAGCGAGGAGTTCAATCTCAAAACTAGTACCAGAAATACTATAGCTTTGCAAAGGGTCACTTAGGTCGAGTATATAGAGTCATTTTCACAGTGCTATGTTATCTTTTTCAATACTATAATCTTGGCCCGACTCTTGCTGTGAATAGATCCGGTCAAAGCGTGATATTTTTTCTAGATAGATATTCTCTGGGCTCTTTTCTACACTTTCTCCTAGATAATCAAGCTGTGATCCTGAAAAACTATAGTATCCTTTTTGGTACTGCCCTACTTCATCGCTGAGGTCTCATACTTGATCTCGAGGCTCTCAGGCAAAAAATGTAGTAAACAATAAAATACTCAACAAAATGAGAAGTCCGAAAGCAAAGAGTGCTTTTATAAGTTTTACCATACTATCGTCAGGCTAAAAAGAGCTATTAATACAGCTAATTTTATGTATTTTAAGGGATTTGTAAAACTATGGTTTTCAATTAGAGTTGTCATCTTACTAAAAGTCTTTCTCAAATAACTGTACAAACTTTTTTATGACTTCATTATTGCGGAAAACAAATCCTATTTCTCTGTTGGCATCGAGTGAATATGAAGAAAAATTGACACTTCAGATGAATAAATAAGTTCCATCTACCAGTATAGCTTTTGAATGCATTTTCTCTCTATCGAGATAACTGATTGCTATACCTGCGTCGCGTAGAATATCTAGCTCTTTTTCATCTTCTTTGTAACTTGTCTCAGATACTATGAGTCTTATATCTATTCACTCTTGCGCTCGGCTAAGTAAAACATCTCTGAGAGCATCATCTTGAATATATTGAAAATATAGATCGATAGACTCTTTTGCTTCTTCAAATAAAATTCTAAATTTTTCTCGTGAATCTGTCGGTGATATCACCAAGTTATCATGATATATACTGATTTTTTCTCAAGCAAAATCAGCTGCAAATATTTGCCCTAAACTCTCTACGATATCATCTTGACTGATCGTTATGAACAAGTCTCTGTTTTTTGTAAAAGTTGAATAGGTAAAATTTCATGTAGAAACTATAGCGAGATCATCGACTAAAATAAACTTCGCATGATTAAGTGAGTAGTTTTTTGGGTTGGACCATACGACCCTCACTCCACTCTCTTCAAGATACTTAAAATGCTTATTATTGATATTGTAGGCTTTATATGGATTTTTTTCTAAAATAACTTGTACATCGACTCATCGCTTATTAGCTTTCACTAAGGCTTCTTTGATTCGTGTTTCTGTCAGCATATAGACCTCTACGTAAACTCTTGTATCAGACTCATTAATGTATAAAACTATCTGGTCTAGCAGACTCGTATAGGGGGTGTAATAAAACTGCGCATCTGCTATCTCAGCAATGCTTTCAAGCGAAAACTCTGATAGTTTGCTGCTATTTATAGAAACATCTTGCCTATAATCGCTACCATTTTTTGAATAGTCAAAAAATTGCTGCCCCTCTAACCATGAAAAAACCAGTATAAATACTATTACAAAAACAGATGATATAATATTATTTTTATTCATAACTCTATCCTGAATCCTTTCTCTTACTTAAGAGAAAGGGGAACATATTTAAAATATAAACTACCCAAATATCTTCTCAAACACTCATTTTTCATTGTTCACGTCTATTTTTTTATCTTGAGCGATCTCAAAGTATTTCGCTTTTTCAGTTTTTGAAAGTTTTTTTGGTATCTTGATTTGTAGGTTAATGTGCAGATCTCATTTAGTAGAACCATTTACATCGAGTACTCCATCGTTATCTATTTTGATAACAGAGTTTACTTGGGTCCCCGCATCTATCTCTATTTTTCTTTTTCCAAGAACAGGAATTTTAATCTCTTGTTGGCTTCCTAGTATAGCTTCTAGTATATCGAGCTCTAGATCGTAGTGTAGATCGAGTCCATCTCGAGAGAGTCATTTGTATTCACTGGGAACTCTGAATTTTAGATAAAGGTCTCCATGAGCCTTGGTACCTATTCCATGATTTCATTCTCATTCAAGTTTAATAATCATACCATTATCAATTCCAGCTGGGATATCTATATCGATATCTTTTTTGATAGATTCTCGTTTTTGACCATGACAAATATCACATGTTTTAGCAAAGCTTTCACCGGTACCAGAGCAATCTGGACAAGTCACGGCTTGCTGTACGGTACCAAATATAGATTGACTGGTTTGGTTAACTCGTCCTTGTCCTCTACAAGTATCACAGGTTTGTTTATCTTCTCATCACTCACCATCGCAAGATTTACAAGCTTCTTGTTTATTGAGTGTAACGGTTTGTTTCCCACCTAGAATAGCTGTTTCAAAATCTATGTCCATGAATTGCTCTAGGTCTTCACCTCTCTGTACATTTGATCGTCTTGATTGTCCTCCCATGCCTCCACCAAAAAATTGTGAAAATATATCACTAATATCCACATCTACATCAAAACCACCAGCTCAGCCAAAAGGATTTCATCCACCACCAGTACTTCCATA
>Ga0075466_1000288_pt1 | contig 18291 bp, 23 predicted proteins | sample DEB08_DNA_16_FD_71486 | JGI IMG/M metagenome (GOLD analysis project Ga0075466, IMG submission 71486) | Aqueous microbial communities from the Delaware River and Bay under freshwater to marine salinity gradient to study organic matter... | ecosystem: Environmental > Aquatic > Marine > Coastal ... | reverse complement strand
TTAGACATTTTTATACATTTTTGATTCACCGAGGTTTTTATATACTACACCACACAAATATTTTTTTATTACCATAAACAATTCTATTTAATTTAAAAACATTACGCAAATATTACCACACTTTTAAGAGTAATTATTTTACTCACAAAAAATCTTTTTCTAAAATTGAAACTTTATATTTCAAATATACCACACTAAAAACAAATGACTACTATTGTTAATACATCACTCATCAATGTTAAAAATATATTCTGCCCAAGAGAATATAAAAGACAATATATGTATATTAAAAACCATCCGGAATGTGCAAGAGTTCCACCACCATCAATGAATATTATCAACAGAGAAATAAAAAAACTCCGTGATTTAATTGTTCCTTATGATGCACCCAACTTTGAAAAAACAACAAAGGAACAATTCTATACAGCAAGAAAAGAACTTAAAAAACTCTTGACTATATAACTCATAGAAATGAAACATAAACCCAAATATTACTGGATGTATATTTATCATAATGATATATATCTCGCAAAATTTAAAACTAAAAATGATAATTTACAAGAACTGAGTAAATATTTATCAGACCAAATCATTAGATCTGGAATGGAAAAAGGATATAAAATATCTCAGCAGATTTTTTTACATACACATTTCGCAGATATGATTGCAAAACAAAGACAAAATTGTCAAAAAGTTAGAAGAAGTGATATTGACATGCTTCTGCACTCACATATGTCTCTTCTGAGATTCGGAGCAATTTCATCTGATAATTTCTTGTTTCTAAAAAAAAAAATAACTAAAAGTAAAAATGGTATTAACTTACAAACAAAAGTTCAATAAAAAATATAAATTTGAGAAAGATAAATCTCATAGTATGGCGGAGATATCTAGACTTACAGGATATAAACTTTCGGGTTTAAGAACAATTAAAAAAAAAGGTGCCGGAGCATTTTACAGTAATCCACAATCAGTCAGAAAACAAGTTAAATCGGCAGACCAATGGGGAATTGCAAGAGTCTACTCAGCAGTGATGGGAGGGAAAGCACAAAAGATTGATAAATCTCATTTAATTAAGAAATAATTATTTCATAACATCGGCATGTGATTGACTGGCAGTCATACCATTTCGCATTCTACTCATCAGTTTCATACGATGCGATTTGAGTTCGCTGGTAGACATTCCACCCTTTTTCATCTTCTCCATGTGTTTCCTGAGATCTGCTCTCTGAGCATCAGTCATCTTTCCAACACTTTTTCTTTTTTTTACAGGTTCAGGGGCAGGAGCAGGTGCAGGTGCAGGAGCAGGAGTTGGAGCAGGTTCCTTTACTTTCTTGGGTCTCCCCCTTTTCTTTTTAGCAGGTTTTGTTTCTTTCTCATAACTTGACATTTTTATGATATATTCTACATATTTTTTTAAAATAATAAACTTATATAATAATAATAATATTATGTCAGGATATATCCAATCGCAGTTGATAGAAGTGAATCAGGGAACTAGTGAAGAAGCACGATCTAATAATGATGAAAATCCTGCCGAATTTACAAATACATTTTCAGATGTAATTAGTCTTGAACCCGGAGATAAAATTTCTCTTCAATCTTCTTTTATTGCTGAAAGGGGGTCAGGTAATACTAAGACTATTGAATTAAAAGGAACTTCACTTGGTTTTAAAAAAGTGAACTATACAAAAGAAACTAAAAAAACACTTGACTATCCTTCTAAAAAAATTGTTGAACTCGTTTATGATGAAGTGGAAGAAGATATTGAGATGTTTGATAATAAAACAAGTGCAGTCTTGAATTATTATAAAAATATGAATGGAACTGGATATGTTGCTCTTCCAAGAAAATTTATTTTTAATGCTTCCAATGAAATTAGTCAAATAAAAATACACGGAGCAGGTGGAGCCGATAATTTAGAATATCCTTGGAGCACGAATGATTCAACTCATCAAGGATATTTATCACCTGTTCCTGATTATGATTATATGTTATACGCAGATCATTTCATAGAAAAATGTTCCAAACTCATAAAACTTAAAAATGATAATTCAAAATATACGGTCTTCGTCGCCAGAGCATCAGAGTTAAAAGATACAGGATTTACACAGACAACTCCCGTTCCTTCTAATTCAAGTCAGGAACCCCCAAATGCATCTTGGACTATTGCCCCTGAGTATCAAGATTTTTATCAATACAGAGAATTACAGACAATTGAAGTTCCTGCTGGATTTAATAGTGCCGATTATGTCGCCAATGAAATAACCAGACAACTACAACAACTACAAGGAACACGAGATTTAATTTTTAGACCAAGGGCGGATGACGGCTCTTACCCGCTTCAAGAAAATAATATTACATCAGATACACCAATATCAAGAGTTGTGGATTGTGCGACTTATAAAACTTTCTCGTGTGCTAATGAAATCACAATGAAAGATACTCAATTTAATATACTCATTGACGATCCAACATCCGCAAGTAAATGGTGGCAGTCTTTTCCGACTATTGCTATGAAAAGACCGGAACTTTATGATACAGGGAAAAATATTAATATAGAAATGAATGCAGATGGTTCCGCAAATATTAAAACTCCCAACACAGCAGGATCAAATATAAAAGTCGCATGGAATGACACAACTGCTCAGGATGATACTCCGCTTTTATTAAATATCAAATACAATGCTTCTTCACTCCTTCTATTAAAAAAATTTATAGATGCTCAGACTTTATATCCCGAAGTATATGATTCTTTTGATCAAAATATTGATGAAATATATGGAATGCCCACTGATGATGTTTATAAACCCCCGTCCAATGATATTAATGGTTCCAATACAAGATACTTTCATATGAATTGCATCCCCAATGCTTCTCAGATTGAATTAGATGATTCTACATTTACAGCACAAGAAAAACTTGACAGAACATCTCTCGGTTCAAGTAATTATCGTTTTTCTCACGCAGTTCCCGACGGAAGTAATGCTTCCCAAAGATACTCAAAATTATTATTAGTATATCATCAAGAATCAGATAAAGATACATTTTATGAAAATCCAAAATCAGATCAATATAGTTATGGATGTTTCCGTAAAATTGGAACTGAACCATTTGCTTATGTTGGTGTCTATCCCCAGCGAAGTTCTAATCCAGAAATTTCAATGCCCCCTTGGTTCTTAGATGCTGATGATAAAATAGAAGTCGGAAGAAAGTTCGGTTATGATATGCATTGGACTGCTCCCACAACTTGTGCGATTAATATATATAACGGACAGAGAATTTTTCCCAATTTTTATGGAAGAAATGCTAATGCTTTTTTAAGACTTCCCAATTACAACGCAACTATTGGAACGATATTTGATGGAAGTGGAACGACTGTTTATCAAACTCCACTCGCAGAAGATGTAAGTCAGAATGTTCCTTTCCCGGCAACAGACACAGTTCCGCCAGAAACCAATCCATCATCAAATGGTTCATATGATCAAGGAGATTTATTTAATTTAAGATATATCGGTGCTGATTCACCCAAACTTAATTTTGATGGAGAACATTTCTCTTTCTCACAATTGCACACTGCGGAAAATCTTGGTAATAGATCCGCCGATGGTGGAAGATATGCGAATTATCTCACCGGACAGACCCGAATTTATTTAAAAGGTGAAGTAAATAATCTCGCCAGTGATCCAGTTTATAAAATTAATCCATTTGAAGATATTAATGAATTTTGTCCTGCCCTGATGCCTTATCGCGGACAACAACATTTTTTCACTGCGAATGGTTCCACTGGTGCTGGTGATCAATGTATTAATGAATATAATACAAATTATGAACCATATCAAATTTACGATAGCAAGTCAGGAATATTCTTTGAAGATATGGGATATACACAAGATACTTGGGAAGATGGTTTATGGGGAATATGTGGATTCTCATATAATCAATTTAATGGATCAGCGAATAACAGACAATTAAGAGTGGACGGGACTAATAGTAAGTCCTTACGATATCCAACTACAAATTCCGAAGTCATCGGTTCTGATACAAAAACTTGGGTTGTGAATGATAATGGTATTCAATTGTATAGTGATAATATCCCTTCTCCTTTTGCTATTGCTACATTTACTCAGGGGGCACCCGCAGAACCAGTAGAGAACGGATTACAAGTTCAAATATTCCCAAATATTACTCAGAAAACGACATCTACTAATTTAGTCGCTGATAATTTCCCAAGATCTATGCTTCGCGGATATTATACAATACGAACGGATCTCATCGCTGATAGTCTGTTCGTCGGTGGTAAAAGTAATATTACTAATATGCCGATTGTCGGTGTAGTCACGAAAGAAAATCCACAAAATGATTTTTATTTCGGAGTTGGTGATGTGGAGTTTACTATTGGAAAACCAACAAGACTAAGTAGTGTTCGTGTATCTATTCATGATCCAAATGGTTCATACGCGAATGTTAATAAAAATTCAGCTGTCATATTCAAAGTGCAAAGACAGATGAATGTGAGTTTCAATATCGCCGAAGAAATACTGGCTTCAGAAAAAGGTAAAAAAAAATCTAATTTATAAATCCACTCTCCACTAATTTTTTATAATCATCAGGAAACTTTGTTTTATATCCTTCTATATTATCTCTACTCTTATAATATCTATATTTTTGCTTCATATTCAACTCTTCACGATTTTTTTTATAATATTCCTTTTTATCTTCTTTATGAGATTCATAATGGGCTTTGGATCTTTGTCTGTTCTTTTTTTGATATTCTTCATCATTCTTTCTTATATTGTGATACCGATCTCTGTTGTATTGAATTGACTTCTTATATCTTAAAAGTATCTCTTCTATTTGTTCATCTGTGAACTCCATTTATATACTATGATATATATATATTTTTTAAATATTATAGAAATCATCTGAATAAATGCGGAGCAAATTTCTGTAAATGTTCTTTAACATCATCCGATAAATATTGCTCATTAGTTTCCACTTTAAATCTATCCTTCGGAACTGTATTACCAGAATGACAGATGCATATCATAACTTCCTTTACATCTGATATGGCGACATACTTTGGATTTATTCCTTCAAATAATCGCTTGCCTTCTCCTGTATTTCTCTTAGTAAATTTATTCGTCGTATTAAACCACTTGCGATCCATAAAAAGAGTTGCTTCGTGAATAAGGTTAATTTTGTCCCCGCAGTTGATGCCCGACATGCGAAAATTATCATCCGTATAAGTGAATAACATCTTATCACTTCCCACACATTTGACATTATTACTCTTTAATAACTTAATGTTATATTCTAAACAATTTGGGAAATAAAAGTCATCACTATCCATAAATTGCACATATTTAGTCTTTGAATTTTTTATTAATCTATTTCTCTTCTCACCAATACCCGAACGAGATTTGTATACTCTGTGATCTACTTTAATGGGATGTAAAACTTGTTTCACATAATCTATATTTGGAATGAAGGGTGTATCTGATTCACACTCATCAATGCAAACAGTCAATTTATCGTGATTATATGTTTGAGACTTCACATTAATTAAAAAAAGATGTAAAAATTCATTCCTTTGATACACTGGAAGTAATATAGATATTTCATCATTCATAACTCATACGGATATTTTTTTTCCAAAATTAAAACCAAAAAATTCTAAAATTGAAATATTATATCCAAAAACATACCACACTAAAACAACAACAATGAATACAAAGACTTATTGCCGTAATACACTCCGTAAGCAAGTATTGGACTTCACAAAAGGAAAAGATTTAAAAAAAAAATGGATGATTGAAAAACTCGTTCAATATAACGGAGTCAAATATCCCAATGAGTGCGGACACGATACAGGTAAGACGAGTGGTATGTGGAAAATGGGATTTCAACTCTTTCCATCCGAAGAGATTGATGGATATAAGTTCATTCATTTTAGTATATCGCAAGGGAAAGTCGTATATAATGCTGAACTCAATTTGAATAAAAAATTAACTTGTATGGGTGGATTTATGAACTTCTTTGCTTTTGGAACAAAATACCAGTCAGATGTAGAACTATGCAAAGACTATCTTGAACCATTACTCAGAGAACAATCACCATTGATCACAAGTAAAAATGGATTTGAGTTTAAATATCTTGATGAAGATGAAGATGAAGAATATGATCCAGAAGAATACGGTCATTGTGAATGTTGTGAAATATCTTTGACCGAAGATGATTATCATAATGGAGACGGGAAATGCGAATCATGTAGTATATAAGAGTAAGTAAATGTATGTATCGTTCGTATTTTTTTATGTTCATTTACAAAAAAAACAAAAATTGAAAATTGATATTAGTGAGTTATACTACTAAAAAACAATAATAATGACTACTACATACTTCTTTTCCCACGATGAAGATGGTCTTAACTTCTTTGATGATGTGTTTTCACTGCGTAAAAATACACCCCGCATTGAAGACTGCTATGTATATGTCGGGGAAGATGGATTGAAATGTAAAAAGTTTGATTATGATCAAGATGAGTGGTATGAAAGGCGTGAAGATTCTATGAGTCCTGATGACTGGATGAAAAAGCAGTTTCATAAGTTTCAAGAGTTGATTAACGAGTCTGTTGACGCCGATGAGAATATCACTGACCCAGGCATCTTAGAAGTTATAAATTCAATGAAAGAGTGTATGAGTAAGTAAATATATATCGTATGTAAGGTATGTCGTATGTATTTTTTATGTTCATTTGCAAAAAAAACAAAAATTGAAATTTTATATTCAAAATATACCACACACAAACAAGAACAACAATAATAAAAAGAATAAAAAACAATAATGCCTTCTATTATTATCGCTGATGTTAAGGAATTTGATAAGGCAGGTTGGGACCCTGAAAAAATGATGGAACAAAAACAAATCACTGAATATTGTGAAAAGAAAGGAGCATTTGGGGGACCTGGCGGGGGACACTTTCTCACAACAACTGAAAGAGAGTTTTACAGGGAGAAGTTCTATGAAGAAAGAAAGGAAAATGAAAAATTAAAAATAGAGATGGGCGGATATGAGCATATTTTACAAAAACAGGGACAGGAATTAAAAAGATATTTAGAAGGGGATTATAAAATTATGAAAGATAATAAAAAACTGAAAAAGGAAAATAAAGAACTGAAAGAAGAACTTGAAAAAATGAAAGCATTTCTCGGTGAGTTGAAAATCAATGTAGTAAAAAAGGATTAATCTTCCTTGATGTGTGTGATAAATCGCGTTTGTTTAATGAATGGTGTAATGTCTTCCTTTGTATGTATTTTTATTTTGTAATGACCATCCATATTCTTAATTCCCGTAAGAATATCCTTTATCTTTTTTTTAGATGTATCATCAGGAATAATTATATCTATACTTGTATTTGGTTCAAGTAAAAATGGCGGGAGATTTTTTAAACTCTTTATCCCATATCTCTTGTGTGTTGAACCCCATAATTGTGAAAGATATACTTTTCCATGTCCGTTGTATTTCTGCTGAGTATGATGTTCAGGATAAAAATAATATGAAGGATAAAAGTTAAATTGATATCTTTTCTCTTTCACAATATTTGTTAACATATAATTCCCAGTATGCACCCACGCAGGACTCTTAATGGGATTTGATTCAATATGTTCTAAACAATCATCCATTAATCTGTGTCTTGGTGGAAATGCTAAAAAACCAATGGCGAGTAAATCCCGCCGACATAATTCATTCTCAAATGCAATCCCAGGTGTTTTAAAAAAAAACTCGTCTAACGGTTCAACGGAAACTGTATCAGCATCAATATATACTCCGCCGTGTTGTTGAAGAATTAAATACCGATATATATCTACCTTACCACATATCTCTTGCATGCATTTAATCTTCAATTCTAGTTTTTTAGAAATCTTGAGAGTGCGGAGTTCTTTTTCGGTCCAGAGTTTATGTTCACAATCAGGATTATCTCGTTTTATAGTCTCAATGCATTCTTGCGGAATCTTAGATTGATCGCCAATCCAGACTTGATGAATAATTTTTGGAATCATTTATTATGATATATTTTTTTATTTTAATTATTAAAACACAGATGCCTTATGTATCCATCACAAAATCAGATAGAGCAGGTAAAAAACTAAAAGCAGTATTCACACGACATAATGGAACTAAAAAAACTATTCACTTCGGGTCGGCGGGGATGGATGACTATACGATTACCAAAGATAAATCACAGAGAAAAAGATACTTGGATAGACACCGTAAAAGAGAAAATTGGAATAAACCAGAGTCAGCAGGAGCATTAAGTAGATGGATCCTTTGGGGACCCAGCACATCTCGGCGGGAAAATATTCAATCATTTAAAAAAAGATTTAAATATCATAATAGATAAAGTAAAATTTGAAATATTATTTTCTAAAAATATATCATAATACAAATATGGCGTCCTTTCACACAAAGACATTCACAAAACACGATAATTATATGACACCCAAACACGCTTGGGAAGCAGTTCAACAATTTATCCCGAAAGATAAAGTTATATGGGAAGCATTCGCAGGGAATGGTGATTCAAGTAAATATCTAAAAGAATTGGGATTCAATGTGGTATGTAAAGAAGAAGATTTCTTTGATTCTAATTATGGTGATATTATTATTACAAATCCACCTTTCAGTTTAAAAAAAGAAGTATTGACAAAATTAAAAGAACTCGGTAAACCATTTATGATCATATGTCCTTGCTCTATGATTACAACTCAGTATACTCGTAAATTATTTAGTAATGAATTACAGATTATTATTCCCAAAAAAAGAATACATTTTATTAAAACTGATGATGATGGAAATATACTTCCGACTAAGAATATGTGCAATTTTGACTGCTTTTATTACTGCTTTAAAATGAACTTGAAACAAGATATCATTTGGTTGGATTAACTTCTCCACCACCAACCGACTGGTTCTGGTTCTTCTTCCTTTGGTAATTCCTTTTTCATATTTTGTATCTTTTGAACTCTTATATCATTTTTAATATTTGATATATCTGTCTTAACTTGTTCCATATCAACTTGTAATTTTTTTAATGACAATGAAATATCCACTAAAAGATCGTGATTTTTTTGTTTTGGAAGAGAAGACATATATATATATCTCCGCATTTAATTTTTATAAGATTAAAAAAATCAGGAAGAAACTCTTGGAGCAGCTGCGATTTGTGCTGTTGCCTGAACTGGTGTTGCTTGTTCTTGTTGTGCAAGTGTCGCCTGTGATTCCTGTTTTGCTTCATCTGCTTCCTTTTGTTTCTTTTTGCCTTCCACGGCTTCCCCAATATCATCAAATATACCACCAACAACTCCCAATGCACCGCCAAGAAGTTCTGCCGGTGGGAATGCTGTTCCCACTACATCTGATATCGCACCACCAATCTGAGCAACTTGTCCGACAGATTCCCAACCATTATCACCCATTTTCCCTTTTTTAACATCATTATATATATCAATTCCTGCTGTGGCTGCTGAACCAAGAGCACCCACTCCGCGACCAACTCTATCAATTGCTTCATCACTTACTCCTGTAATGCTTTTTAAACCATTATGAAACATAGATCCAGTTTTACCAGTATCTTCTTCACCTGCCGTAATCGCCCCATGTTCAACCGCCGATGGATTTGTATCCGCAGTTCCTTGTGCTGGTGCTCCTTCGGGAGTTGCTGAAACATTCGGTTCTGTTGTTGTATTCGGTTGATTTGCTGTTGCTTGCTGAGCACGTCTGTAATTCTTAAATGTATCAATTCCCGATTTTAATCCACGAGCTTCCATAAATCCTGACATAACACCAGATATCTGTTGTTGTGCTCTCTGAGAACTCAGTCCCTGCTGACCCTGTTGAAGAATGCCCTGTGCCTGTTTAGCAAGTTCTCTATTATGAAATTGAATTGCTTCATTTGCAGATTCTGCTTGACTGCTTCTCATATTACCACTACTAATTGCTCCCGCATCTGCTTGAAAAAGATCCATTTTATAATAAAATAGTTATAAAAAAATATGTTAATTAAAAAAAGTTTAAAATATTCTCTCTGTAAAATTACGATAGACATGTATCGGATTCTCTGATAATTTCATATACATCATTTGATATGGTTCTTTGTGAACATCATTATATAATTCAATAAATTTTTTATCACCATTCTCTCCCAGTAATCCACCGAACTGCTCTTGGAGTTTAATAACTTCCTTATGGTTCTGCTGTTTCGCCACCACTAAATCTCTTACCTGTGCACGAATGAGTGGCGGTATGTGATTTAGTGATTGAGATGAAATAATCATCATATCTAAATAGTGTCTCATACGAGTCGCGAAAAATGATAACTTATTACTCCGTTTCATAAAATCAGTAGTAAGTATATCATCTAATACTAAACAATACTTGGGACGCTGTGGATCATCCTTTTCAAACTCACCTTGGGATGCAACTATCTCATCTATAAATCTATCTTCATAATGGTCATCACAATCAAAGTGTTTATTTAATATTTTCATCTTGTTGTCCATGTGCAGAGTTGATGATAATACACGAACGATATCAAATTTATTAAGATAGAACTGGGGATTGCAGAGCATATTGATCACTAAATTAGACTTCCCTGATTTAATAGATCCAATGAGTAATGTAAGACTCGGCATTTGGGGAAGGTTCGGATGAATATCTTGGAAGCGTTCATCGCCATCAAAATCCTTTACTTTCAATATTCTGGGAACAGATTTATCTTCCATTGTATAATAATTATATATATTTTTTTTGTATTTACTGAACATATTTAATAACATTCTGAAAATTTTCCTGCTTTATTTTTTATATTTTGATTATATTTTTCTTTTAGTTCATTATGATAATCTTCATCAAACCAGTCTGGATCTTCACCTTCTCCGTTCCATTCTCCAACATCCACTAGATCACTGGGATGTGTTAAAATATAAGTATCTTCATCAAAATAATAAACAATACAATCAACCGTTTTCGTTGGTTCATCATCTGAGAAAAATGTTCTTTTCTGCCACGCTATACTCCCATAATCATCTGGTTTCTTTTTTTTTTCTTGTTCATCAAGTGATTTTTTATACATTTGATCCCCTGTCATAATTTTCATCCGTGGTTTCTTCACGGGTTCAGGAGAAGGTTCATCATCTGTATCAGTATCAGAATCAGATGAAATACCAGCAAGAAACTCATCCATAGTCATTTGCGGTTCTTCATCACTACCAAACTCTAACTGACTAAGAAAAGCATCAAGTTTATCTACATCACTCATATTTATGATATATTTTATGTTTTTTTTATTCAATTATTATTTTAATAACAATTAGAAAATTTCCCTGCGGTTTGTTCCCAAGTTTGATTCATCTCTCTCTTTACGAGATTCTTTAATGCTTCTTTTTCTTGTGCGATTAATTTCTCCTGATGTTTCTTTTGTTTTCTTGTTTTTCTAATCTTCTCATATTCTACTATTGCATTCAGTTGTGCATCTTCCAAGTCCTTTTTTGAGAATGATTGTTTCGCTGGTATTGCGCTGGGCGTGGGTTCAGTGGTGGTTTTTTTTACGAGTTTTTTTTCCATCTCTTCAATTTCGTGATCAATTGTTTTTTCTTTTAGTTCTTTATGTTTTTTTTCTTTTGCCTTTTTTTCTTTTTTTATTTTATCATTCTTTCCACGCTGTTCACGTGCTAATTTCATACGAACTCTCATCGCTTCCCTTTGTTCTTCTGTATAAACTCTTTTCTTTCTTGGTTTCCCATTTTTATTTAATTTTACAGGTGCTTCTGGTGCTTGTGGTTTTGGTATTTGTGGAGTTAAAAATATATCTTCCGATTTTATGGGTTCTTTTTTTATATCAGGAACATCTAATTCTATTACATCATCCACGACTGGTTCTTCTATGATTTCCATATTAATATCATCTGGAACTTGGGCTTTAGATTTTTCCATATTATGAAGTAATTCTTCATCATCTTTCAATTCAAATTGTAATTCTTGCGGAAGTCCTTCCATTTATAATTTAATCAATAGATTAATTTTATTAACAAAAAACTTTAATAAAAGATAAATAAACTAAATAAAACTTCAAGTTCCCTTCTGTTTGAAATGTAATACTACGACCGCTTGTCCTGTAAGATTAGTTGCATATTGCTCATTTGTATAACAAAAGGATATATCAAATGAATTAATTCTCAATGGTTCTGAATTATTCAAATCCAGATATACTCGTTCATTTGGTTGATGGAAGATTCTTCCAGTTTCTACTTGTCCGTCAAATCTTGGGAGATGAGCGATGATTTTACTTCTATTACCCATACGAGCATTTGCACATTCTTGTGTGAAGTTTTCTAGTCTTACAAACATGGTTTTAGTTGATAAGAGTGTCGGCAATTTCGTAGATACAATTCTTAGTGTGTTGGCTGGATCAGGAGAAGGGAGATATTTTCCTTCCTTACGATTTACAGCGAAACCCAGTAAACCCATACTATTCGCATCCGGCGTTGGTTCATAAATTATAGACGGTGCTGTGATTATTGATGGGAGTAATTCTATCGCACCACTCCCATTAATTCCTGCTTGGATATTAAATAATTGTTTATCTGCTTGGACATCATTCCAAGGACGAATTTCTAAATCTCTTGCTATATTAATGTCAGTAGATGCTTCACACGCTTGATACCAAGAGTTGTTATCATCATCAATATTATGATTAGTTATATTCTCACATCCCATAAAGGTTTCCACGACAAGTTTTTGTCCGTTCGTTGTATCATCTCTATCTATACTTAATACAGGATACAAAGACCAACATGACTGATTGATTGGTTTTAAAACTTCATCATCAGCATATGCAGAACTATATGTGTATAAGACGTGTTCAGTATCATCTGCTTCTAACATAAAAATTTTAATCTGTTGTCCCCGACACTTAAATTTAACTTTCGTATAATTTGCTGAATTAGTTCTTAAATTATAATCATCAATGACAGCACTATTACCCATTGATACATTTAACCAAGTCGGAACATCGGTATAAGAACTATTGACAGCTGTATGACATACTTTTAATGTATCACCGACACGACATACAAGGTAATCTGCGAACATTAATCCACTACTCTCAGTCATTCCCGGTTGCGGACCTTCATCGTGCAGTTCAGATCCATCATCACTCATATAAGGTGGGAAGAATCCGTCCTGACTCCAATATCCGGAGCCCGCTCCACCAAAACGATCTACATAACGAGATAGACCAACTCTCCACTCTACATTCGCATCATTTGCATCACTAAAATCTACAATTAATTCACCTTCATTTAGTGATATGGGTTTATCAGAAAGTAAAGCAACAGCAGGTAAATTATCATCCGTGCTCTGATCATTAGTCACGAAAGAACCATTTTCATAAGACCAACCAGGATTTTCACCATCATCATCAAATTTCTGAGCTCCAAACTCCTTAGTCGTTGTGGGAATAACAGAATCAGTCGCACTATACTGACCAAAATCAATCTGTATTCCTTGTAATTCATCCGTAGTTCCGTCCCTTAATACTGAGCAAGTCACTAGATCTCTGAGATTGGGATGAAAAACAAACTTATTTAATTGTTCTTGAATTTTCTGAACTAACTCAGTAAAAGTTAATTCTAATACTTGATCCTTCGCCAGTTCTACAAGTGGGATACGAATGGGAACTGCGGTTGAATCATCCATATCATCATTTTCTCCTGACACATCTTCTCCATAATAAAAATACATAATTCGTGAACGACCACTGAGAGCAACTGTCCCATCAAGATTGTATTTGACTGATTCTAATGCGACTTGACAATTCTTGGGGAGCATCATTGTTGAAGATAATGCATTCCTGAATGAGTAAGGCTTGAAAATAGATTGATCTCTTCCGACAATTGTAGCATCGCTTTCCTTATTAGAACAAACGACCAGACTCATTTTATGATAAATATGTATAAAAAAATTAAAATATCAAAAAATAATATAAAAATGAAAGCAAAAAAAATGAAACCCATGAATGTAAATCTTCCCACTTATAAAAAAACTCAGTTAATCATAATTCCGCCCAGAACGGATCCCAATGTGAAGCCACACGAAATCTTTGAAGGAATGAAGAAAGTTAAGAAGAAGAAGAAGAAATAAATCTCAGTGTAAAAATATCTCGCTCAGTGTAAAAATATCTCGCTCAGTGTAAAAATATCTCGCTCAGTGTAATTTCAGAATGATTCCCCGTACTCTCAGTGTAATTTTTTTTAAAATTTCCGTTGCTCTAACTCCCGTAATAAAATATTATTTTGCAAATATTTCAGAGCGAAAAAAAGAGTAAATATTTTACCAATTTACACTAGTTTACTGTTCTTTTATTTAAGCATACGAACTAGATGAGAAAATAAGAATCATATATACTATATATATACACAGTGTTTGGGACTCAGAATACCCATATCGCTGTAATATGAGTAATCTATTTAAGGGATAATTTTCTATTACATATTAATGAACACAGAAGAAGATATGAAAAGATTATGTCAGAATTTTTTACAAAGTTATGAAGAAGGAAGTTGTGCATATGATAATGAACTATCCAAGCAACCTGATAAACATTATTATAGAATGAGAACTACCAAACAATTTTTTACTGATCTATATAATTGTTCTGAATTAACAAAGCATTCTAAGGAAATAAATCATTTAATAAATCTCATAAAAACTCCACAATATGTGAGAGAAAAAGAACTCATTAATAAAAATAGACTTTTAAAAAAACAAATTGAAAACTTAAATGATAAACTTAAAGGTCATACAAGTTTTACATGTCCACAATGTCGCTGTAATATTAAAGAAATGGCGAAAAAATGGAATGAAGAATATATAAAAAAAAACAATCTAGAAGTTCATCAGACAACTATTGACAGACAAGGTCAATGCATCGCCAAATATAATCTATCTTGTAGAAGATTAGAACACATTATAGCAGATAAAGAACAGTTAATTAGAGAATTAAAAACTACGATTACTGATTTAAAAACTGAAAGCATCTCGGAACAATTAGATGCTAAAAAAAAGAGAAATAAAAAGAAAAAAAAACTATCCAATAAACAAATAATAAAATTAATTAAAAAAGCACAAAATGATTCATCAAGTGAAGAAGAATCAAGTTCAGGATCAGACTCAGATTATTAACAATAGTTCGTTCCTTAATAATATTTATTTGTATCTTTTAATTTATAATGTGAACTCGCATTATATGTGAATCCATTCATAGCAGTTGGAAGATGTAGTTCAACAATTGCAGGATAAATGAACTTTTTTATTTTATCTCCTTTTTGTAATCGGCGGAACTCTGCATCAATCGCCCTTCTTTTTGTTTTACTCATAATATTAATGTATAATGATTCAGCGATATCATAAGTTGGGATGTAATATGCATGTGCTCCTGTGATAGTAAATGTAAAAGGAGTAATTGTATTTATTCCTTTAAATAATATTCCTGTATGTGGTTTATGTTTTAAATTTCTACCTTGGAATCTTCCACCCAAATAACAAAACTCTTTCACATCTTTTAATATATGTAATCTATCAAAATCAATTATCGTATCATCTTCAAGTATGATTACATCATCTATTTTATTTTCATAGATGTGTCCCAATAACGAAAGATGTGATTCCGAACACCCAGCGACAGATCTTTTATGTGATTCCCGAGCGTTATGCATTGTGATATAAGTCTGCTCCACGAACTCCAAAGGGAGCTGTCTTCCATCCACCCCGTTCCATCTTGTGAATCGGTCATCATCTTTGTATCTTTCCCATCTTTCATCTGATATATTAATTACAAATATTTTTACCATTAAACTAATACAATAAAAAAATTATGGGATTTCAATTTCTTCATTTTCATCTCCCGAAAGTTCTTTCATTTCTTTTTCTAAAACTTTATCATCTACTTTATCTTTATAAATAACACAAGTATCCAAACCATTTGTGATGCTCGGTTTACTAACTTTATAAGATTTAAATCTACTTTTAAAAGTATTAATAATATCATCAGATATACAAGGAGATTGTTCTATTAATCTATCATACTCCGCACGAGCAATAGATAAAAAATCGTGGCAGTTGCTTCTGCGTGAAGGTTGTAATGCGAGTTCAATACAAATCGCTCGTCCAAGTTTAGACCAAGCGACTGATGATGCTCGGTGCGATTCCATTTGCTCCGCGACTTTTAAAAAGTTTTGTAAGGTTCCCAATATCCCTGTGAAGATATTCACACCACCAATAATTGCCGAACCTGCTTCTTGTTTCTCTTCGGGAACATATGTAGATAATCCAACTGAACACGCACCCGCAAGAGTGGATAAAATTATTACTGGAATACTAAAACTATAATATCTCCTTCTATACTTCTTTTCACATCTATCGTGCAACCACCGAAAACATGTTGCTTTCTCCGACCATTGTTTTAATAATAATTCTACTTCTTCTGACCAGCATTCTAAATGTATATCTTCCATTATTATGATATATTATTTTTAAAATTTTTTTAGAAATTATCTTTGAATTAAAAATGTTATTATTTATCATAAAATGTCAACTTCGTACTGGTCCGTAGATGATGTCGCAAAGATTGGTGAAGAGAAAGTTCAAATCCCCAGTGAGAATGGTCTTTCATATACTTCTGGGCAAAAAATTACATTGATGGTTCCGCCGACCGTGGGCATGATTGATGGTAAATCATCTTATCTTGAATTTGATGTAAAATTATCGGCAGTCAGTGCTGGTGGTCTTCCCACCCTTCTTCAATTAGATGAAGCCGGGGCTGGCGTAATATTCAAAAATATTCGTATTTACGACGGAACACGGGGAAATTTAATTGAAGAAATTAATGAATATTCAAATCTGGTATGTCTTAAATATGATTATGATGCGGATGATTCTCTAAGGAACTTACGGGCACTTGAAGAAGGTGGAACCGCCTTTTCTATTCCCAATCGTTCTGACAGGGGAACAAGTAAATCTGCAACGACGGATACGATTACTAATCCATACTTTGCCGAAGGTGCTGGTAAAAATGCGAGTTTTACAGATGCGGACTTCCTTACTGTGAAGTGCTGTGTTCCAATCCATTCCGGAGTATTCTCTGGATCGGTTTTCCCAGTAGCGATGTCAAATGGTCTCTATATGGAATTTGATTTACAACCGGCTGCCCGAGTAATTAAACAATTAGATTCCGCAGTGGAATCACGCCGATTAAAACACAATCCTTTTTACGGACAAGTCAATGATCTTACGGGAGCAGCAATGGCTTCAGACTGGGCGGATGGTAGTCAAGCACAGGAAATCTATTTAGCAAGTGATAATAATCTTACTTCTGTCGGTGATGGTAATGAAGTTAATCGTTGTCCGTTTGTTGTTGGAGAACAAATTAATCTTATGAAAATCGCCGACGGCACCACAATGCGAGCATTGGGAGCAACTCAAATGGTTATTTCAGCAATAACGGCATCAGGCGCGGAAGGTATAATGCTCACCTTAGATCAAATATTCACGAACACTTCTGGTGAAGATGTTAAATCTGGTGAATGGGTTGTATATTCAAATTCGGTCTGTGATTCTACATCTTATCCTGCGGAATATACAGTCTCTAATTTCAATTTGATTGTTCACCAAATAAAGATGGATCCGAGTTATATGGCGGGGATGCTACAAAAGGCACGGGAAGGTAAAGCGATTGAATTTGATATTCACTCCGTCACCAACTACAAGAACTCCTTACTTGCATCTGATAGACAGACATCATTCTTAATCCATGCCCAGAACAGCAGGGCGAAGTCTCTTGTAGTCCAACCTTGTGATAGTTCTGTATATACATCGGCACAACTTATCTCCGCCAGTGAAACTTATGAAATCACTCAAAATGCTATGGATACGAAACTCAATTCCAATCGTTCGGGACTAGTCGGTATTTGCGACCAGCTCTCGTCAGTCCAATATCAAATCTCGGGCAAACTTGTTCCTTCACGCCCCATTTCTACCAAAAAATGTGCGACTCGTAATTCCATAGATGCATTCCATCTGTATGAGTTAGAGAAGACTCTTGATAATGCTGGTGTAGTCCCAAGGTCTTTTGTTAAGTATCTTGAAAACTGGAATCTTGGTCGTGGATTTGCGACTCAATCTGGGGCGATGGATCTACGCGACAAAGATCTATCTGTTCTACTTAAATACGAAGAA
>Ga0075466_1000281_pt1 | contig 18417 bp, 20 predicted proteins | sample DEB08_DNA_16_FD_71486 | JGI IMG/M metagenome (GOLD analysis project Ga0075466, IMG submission 71486) | Aqueous microbial communities from the Delaware River and Bay under freshwater to marine salinity gradient to study organic matter... | ecosystem: Environmental > Aquatic > Marine > Coastal ... | reverse complement strand
CTTCCTGCTCTGATGGAGAAGTTGTACAAAGAACGCAAGATGTACAAGAAGAAGATGATTGAGTGTCAGAAGCAGAAGCAAGAGATTCCAAAGATGAATATGCCGACGCTAGGCAGACACGCACTGGATACCAAACTCTCGAAGGATATTGCGAAGTATAATAACTTCCAGTTGGTTCGAAAGATTCAATTGAACAGTGCTTACGGTGCGATTGGTAACCAATGGTTTCGGTACTTCGATGTTGATATGGCAGAAGCAATTACTTTGTCTGGTCAGTTGAGTATTCGGTGGATTGCAAATCATCTCAATGAGTTTATGAACAAAACAGTTGGTACGAAGGATTATGATTATGTTGTTGCATCTGATACAGATAGTGTGTATTTGCGTTGTGGGAATCTTGTGGATAAAGTTTGTAGGGGTAAGTCCGAGTCGGAGGTGGTTGAATTCCTCAACAAAGCCTCCGAGGAAGTAATCCTACCATTCATCAAGAAGAAGTACGACGAACTCGCTTGTAAGATGAATGCATACGAAAACAAAATGGTAATGGACAGAGAGTGTATCTCATCGAAGGCGGTTTGGACTGCTAAGAAAAGATATATGATGCGAGTCCACGACTCGGAAGGTATTCGCTACACGACTCCGAAGACCAAGATTATGGGTATTGAGACTACTCGTTCCTCTACTCCGCAGGTTGTTCGTGACGCACTCACCGAGGCGATTAATCTTATTCTAACTTCGGACGAACAGACGATTATTGAATTCATTGATAATTTCCGAACACAGTTCAACGGCTTCACTCCAGAAGAAATTGCTTTCCCCCGTGGAGTAAATGGAATGACGAAGTACCTTGACAGAACCACAATTTACCAAAAGTCTACTCCGATTGCCGTGAAGGGTAGTCTTCTTTATAATCATTACGTCAGAGAACTAAAGTTGACCGACAAACACCGAGAGATTGTGGACGGGGATAAGATTAAATTTCTTCATCTCAAGAAACCAAATCCAATCGGAGGCGTATTAGGAACCGACCAAGTAGTTGCATTCCCCAATGAACTGCCCAAGGAATTTGGGTTGGATGATTTCATTGATTATGATATGCAATTCGAAAAGGCGTTTCTCCACCCACTAAAGAACATCCTTGAAATCATAGGATGGCAATGGGAAGAAGTATCTTCCCTAGAAGGATTTTTTGTATGATTGACCAAAAAGCAAAGAGAATTATACTAGATATATTACAAGCGAAGCAACAAGAGTTGCGAGAGATTCTAAAAGAATGCCAATCAGACCCAGACTGCCCACTTGAAGTCAGTAATGATTTGATGGAAGGTCTAGAAGAATTGGAATATGCCATAGGAGAAGTGAAATGAAAAAGAATAATGACTGGGAACTTCCTAGCATTTATGATATAATTGACAGGATGACACTTTCGTTCATCTTTCCTCCTGAAAAGAAGGAAGTCAAGAAACCCCGAAAAATGAAAAGCAAAAAGGCTAAGGTGAAAAAATGAATGTAAAGATTGTAAAACTCGTAAACAGTGAAGAGATTCTATGCGACCTTGTGTCACAGGATGACGAAGTGACCAAAGTAAAGAATCCTAGTCTTCTAGTTCCCCACAACAATAGTGTAGCAATGGTTCCTTATATGCCATTTGCAAATTATGATAAGGGACTTGATATTCCTTCCGAACAAATTATGTTTGTGGTTGGGGTGAGGGCGGAAGTAGAGAAGCAATTTAAAGACCAATTTAATCCAATTGTGTCACCTGCCGCTAAGTCAATCTTGACACCAGGCCGTGGCCCTCTTGGACTAGCAACTTGATAAGGATATGCAATGCAAAATAACTTTCTAAACAGTATCATCAAAGAAACAGGTAATAAGTATGCGGCGATTGCGTCAGACGGTATTGATGGTAGCGATGTTAGCGGTTGGGTTGATACAGGCAGTTATTCTTTTAATGCCCTACTTTCTGGTTCTATGTTTGGTGGTATACCTAATAATAAAATTACCGCTATAGCAGGGGAATCCGCAACAGGTAAGACCTATTTCACTTTGGGAATTTGTGATAAGTTCCTTCGTGACAATCCAACAGGAAATGTTCTCTACTTCGATACAGAATCTGCGGTTACTTCGGAGATGATTGCGGAGCGTGGTATCGACCCATCCCGTGTTGGTATCTTTCCCGTTGCTACAGTAGAAGAGTTCCGCCATCAAGCAATTAAGATTGTAGATGCGTATACTGAACTTGGAAAAGACCAGAAGACTCCAGTGATTATTGTATTGGATTCACTTGGACAACTTTCCACCGCAAAGGAAATGCAGGACACCGCAGATGGTAAGGGAACGAGAGATATGACTCGCGCCCAAGTTATCAAGGCGACATTCCGTGTGCTTACTCTCAAGTTGGGAGCCGCAGGCATTCCGCTGATTCTAACGAACCATACCTATGATGTGATTGGTTCGATGTTCCCACAGAAGGAAATGAGTGGTGGTTCTGGTCTGAAGTACGCCGCATCCACAATCATTTACCTTTCGAAGAAGAAGGTGAAAGAAGGAACCGATGTCATCGGAAACATCATTCACTGCAAGTTGTTCAAAAGCAGAATGACTAAGGAAAATGCTATGGTTGATGTGATGCTCAACTACGACCACGGACTCAATCCATATTATGGTCTTGTTGATATTGCAATCAAGTATGATATCTTTAAGAAGGTATCAACTCGCGTTGAAATGCCAGACGGAACAAAGGCTTATGAAAAGTCTATCTACAAGAATCCCGAAAAGTACTTCACTGAAGAAGTTATGCAAAGACTCGAAGTGGCAGTTGCAAAGGAATTCAAATATGGTAATATGTCTATCGACGAAGAAGTCGAAGAACTAGAAACCGTGGTAGAAGATGCTTGAATATACTTATGTAAATCATCCCGCTTCTGAAAAGAGGCAAGCAATAAAAATTAACACTGGTGAGTATGAAGGAATTGTGTTCCACTACAACCAAGTTAGTTTTTATGAAGAAGATGATACACCTCACGTTAAATTCGACTATGATATACTAAGTGGGGATGACCCCAACACAGAAGAGTTCACCAACCTTCTGGGAGATATTGTAGTTGATATTTTGGAACGAGAGTTTAAGACAGCCGAGCAGGGAGTTTTGGTAGATGAATCAGACTATAGAAAAGACGATACTAAGCAACCTTCTGAAGAATGAACCATTCACCAGAAAGGTAGTTCCATTTCTTAAAGAGGAATATTTTCACGATAGAGTAGAGAAACTTATCTTCACTTCTATCTTTGACTTTGTTGCAAAGTATAATTCACTTCCTCCCGTAGATGCACTCAACATTACGTTGTCGAATGCTTCTATGTCTGACGATGAATTCAAGAACGCAACTTCTTTGATAGAAGAAATTGACTGCGAAGTAGATTCAAACGAAGATTGGTTAATTGAACAAACTGAAAAGTTCTGCAAAGACAAGGCGGTGTACAATGCGATTATGGAATCAATCCACATTATCGATGGCAAGTCAACGAGCGTCAAGACGGAGAACGCAATTCCAGAAATCCTCTCCGAAGCCTTATCAGTCTCCTTCGACGCAAGTGTCGGACACGACTACATCGAAGACGCTGAAGAACGATTCGAATTCTACCACAAAGTAGAAGAGAAGGTTCCATTCGATATTAGTTTGTTAAACACTATTACGAATGGTGGAACACCTTCTAAGACATTGAATATTGTGATGGCAGGAACTGGTGTGGGTAAGTCACTCTTTATGTGTCACCACGCTTCTTCTTGTCTATCTCAAGGATTGAATGTACTATACATTACTTGTGAAATGGCAGAGGAAAGAATTGCAGAACGAATCGATGCAAATCTTATGGACATCACAATGGATGAACTAAAGCAACTTCCAGAGATGTCCTATGCAAAGAAGATTAGTAAAATTCAAAAGAACAATTCTGGTAAACTTATTGTCAAGGAATATCCAACAGCAACAGCAAGCACGAATCACTTTCGTCATCTGCTCGATGAGTTGGCTTTGAAAAAGAAGTTCAAACCAGATATTATTTTCGTAGACTATCTGAACATCTGTGCCTCCTCTCGTATGAAGATGTCGGGTAGTGTCAATTCATACACATATATTAAAGCGATTGCTGAAGAACTGAGAGGACTAGCAGTCGAGAGAAATGTTCCAGTCTGGTCTGCCACACAGGTAAATCGAACTGGATATACCTCAAGTGATTTTGGACTGGAGGATACATCGGAATCATTTGGTTTGCCAGCCACGGCAGACTTTATGCTTGCTTTGATTGGTACAGAAGAACTCGACCAGTTGGGTCAAATTCTTCTAAAGCAACTAAAGAATAGATACAACGATTCAATTTCAAATAGGAAATTTGTCATTGGAATCAATCGTGCCAAGATGAAACTTTTTGACTTGGAAGATACTGCACAAGTTGGTCTAGTTGACACTGGACAGAAGGATAGTTTTGGTGTAGGATTTGATGGTAATAATTACGACACAAAATTTACAAAGAAAGCCAGTGAGGAATTTACTGACTGGAAAATTTAGGAGTTCAGCGATGAGTCCCGATAAGAATAAGATTAATTACAGTGAAGAAGATTTGAAGGAATGGGAAAAGTGGGCGACCGAATGGGTCGAAGACCTCAAGGAACAAGACGAGAAAAGAGCAGAAGCAGATAAAGAATGACAACCTTCATAGACAAAAAATTCATCAACAGAGTATCCCCGACACTGAGAAACTTCAAATGGAAAAAGGAAACTCTGGCGAATTGTTCGTGTCCAATCTGTGGAGACTCCACAAGAAACAAGAGCAAAGCAAGAGGATTTTTTTATCAAAAAGGTAATGATTTCTTTTACAAATGTCACAACTGTGGTGCTGGTCACAACCTATATAATTTTTTAAATCAGGTTGCACCATCGTTGTGTAAGGAGTACTCACTGGAGAGGTTCCGAGGTGGTGAAACTAAAAAGTCAAACTACAAAAAGCCGAAGGAAGAAGAGTTGTTCCCATTCAAAGATTCAAAACCAAAATTCAAAAAGCAAGATAAAGTTTTAGAAAAACTCCAGTGTCTCACTGACTTGCCAAAGAATCATCCCGCAGTTGAATTTGCGGATATGCGACAGATTCCAAGACAGCACTTTACTCTTCTGTATTTCACAGACGACTTTGGAAAGTTTGTTCGTAACAGTCTAGACTCTAGTGTGTTTATTGGCAGAGAGAATCGAATTGTAATTCCTTTCTTCAATAGTCACGGTGACGTTGTTGCCGCTCAGGGAAGAGCAATCAACTTCAAGGACGAAGAGAACGCAAGACAGACAGCAAAGTATATCACAATCAAAGCGGACAAGAGCATCGATAGATTGTGGTATGGACTGTGGAGAGCGAACGCGAAAAAGCGAGTATATGTCGTTGAAGGTCCTATTGATTCTTTGTTCCTAAACAATGCAGTCGCAATGGTTGGTGCAGGTGCATTGAAAGAAATTCCTGCCAGATTTGCTAACACAGAATTAACATATATTTTGGACAATGAACCTCGCAATCGACAGATTTGTGCGTACAATGAAAAACTAATCGAGATGGGGAAGGAAGTCTGCATCTGGCCAGGTAGTATCAAAGAGAAAGATATTAATGATATGGCATACAGACTTTCAACCCGCAAGATTCAAAAGATTATTGACGAGAACACATATAGTGGTTTGCAAGCCACGTTGAAGTTTAACGAGTGGCGAAAGGTATAAGATGTCAGATATTTCGTTATGGATGTGGACGGGGTTTCTCCTCGCCGCGTATAGTGTAATTGCAAACGATTCAATTCAAACTCTTGGAACTTGGATTGCAAGTAACAAAAAAGTAAACTGGAAGATTATGTGGGGCTTTGCAGGCTCCGTTCTTCTTTTCGCAATCTGGTATGGTTGGTACGCCTACGATGGTAGTATCTCATACGGAAGACTAAACAAAATTCCATTCGATGGTGTGGAGTGGTATCAAGCACTCGCACCTGCTGTGCTTCTGGTACTCACTAGATTTGGTATTCCTGTTTCGACTTCGTTCTTGGTTCTCTCTGCGTTCGCATCTACGGTGGTGCTAGAGAAAGTTCTGATGAAGTCTATGATGGGTTACTGTGTTGCGGGTGTCGCCGCTTATGTGATTTGGATTATGCTTACTCGTCTTCTCGACGAAGGCAAACCAATTAAGGAATCAAACAAAATCAAATGGAGGGTTGCACAATGGGTGACAACTGCATTCCTTTGGTGGACTTGGTTGTCTCACGATATGGCGAACATTGCAGTATTCCTGCCTCGACAACTTTCTGTGGATGTGATGATTGTCATCTCTCTTGTGTTTGTTGTAGGACTTGGGTGGATGCTCCAAAAGCGTGGTGGTAAGATTCAGCAGATTGTACTTGAGAAGAAAAATACTAAATATGTTCGTTCTGCAACCTTGATTGATTTGTTTTACTTTGTTATACTGTACATCTTCAAGGAAGTAAACGACATTCCAATGTCTACCACTTGGGTATTCGTTGGACTACTGACTGGACGAGAACTTGCAATCGCATCATTCCGACACAAGGATAGTGTGAAGAAGGTATTCCCGATGGTCAGCAAAGACTTCTTGAAGTTGATGGTTGGACTCGCCGCCTCACTATTGATTGTACTTATTGTTCAATACGCTAAAGGTTGATTATGAATAAAGAAAATGTTTTAGATAATGGACACGTTCATCTCGTTGACAAAATGGGAAGTGATTTGACCGTGTGTAACGCCGCCCGCGTTTCCTTCAATAACGAAAGTGAATGGGCGGTAGACGAAGAAGTAGAAGCAAGACTGAAGAAGTCTAACTCCTCCTTCCGTGCAGAAGATGTTCGAACACTATCGGAGCGTGACAGGAAACTCATTCGGTATCTTGCAAAGCACAACCACTGGACACCATTCGCACACCCACAAATTACGCTTAGAATTAAAGCACCGATTTCAATTCGGACACAATTCTTTAAGCACAAGCAAGGATTCGTAGAGAATGAAATTAGTCGCCGTTACGTTGATGAAACACCTGAATTCTATTACCCAAAGTTTCGACATCGACCATCGGGAAATGCCAAACAAGGAAGTGATGGTTGGTTGGAATGTGTTGATGGTGGCGGAGAAACATCAGGGGGATTTGCAACCCACCCACTATACGAATCATACAAAGCAACTATCAAGAGTGCATTGAACACATACGAAGATTTGATTGCATCGAATGTTGCACCAGAACAAGCAAGATTTGTTCTTCCCCAAGGAATGTATACCGAATGGTACTGGACTGGTTCTCTCGCCGCATACGCAAGATTCTATAAGCAACGAATCGATGAACACGCACAGTGGGAGATTCAAGAGTATGCAGAAGCAGTCGGAAAAATCATTCAGCCCGCGTTCCCAGTTTCTTGGTCTGAACTTACAAAATAACATAGATATAACATTCGAAAAGGAAAGTAGATTATGCAATACATCAGTGACATTCTTCCAGAGGAATTCCTATCACAATACAAAACCAAGAAACCAAACTGGGGCTATAATGGTCTTGGCGAGATTGTGTACAAGCGTACATATTCTCGACTAAAGGAGGATGGGACAAATGAAGAATGGTGGGAGACTATTGCAAGGTGTGTCAATGGCGCACAGAAGATTGGTGCCGACTACAGCAAGAAAGAAGCACAGCAACTTTACGATTACATCTTCAACCTCAAATGTAATTTTGCAGGTAGAATGCTTTGGCAGTTGGGCACTACAACCGTTGACCGCTTTGGTGCAAACTCTCTGTTGAATTGTTGGGGTGTTTGTATTCGTGACATTGATGACTTCTGTTTCATCTTTGAAAACTTGATGCTCGGTGGTGGTGTTGGATTCTCTATTCGCAAGGAAGATGTTCACGACCTACCTCGCGTTCTACCAGACGTTAGTGTATCCCACGAAAAGACAAATGACGCAGATTACATTGTTCCAGATTCCCGAGAAGGTTGGGTTAAACTTCTTAAGAAGTGTCTGAAGTCCTACTTCTATACTGGCGAATCGTTCACTTACTCCACTATTCTTGTTCGTTCTTCTGGTGAAGGTATTAAGGGATTTGGTGGTAAAGCATCTGGTCCTGCCATTCTCATTGAAGGAATTGAAAAGATTGGTGAGGTAATTCGTGAACGCGAAGGAAAGAAACTTCGCTCACTTGATGTACTTGACATCTGTAACATTATTGGTTCTGTTGTCGTTGCAGGAAATGTTCGTCGTTCTGCTGAGATTGCTGTCGGCGACCCCGATGACTATCTGTTCCTTCGTGCAAAGCGTTGGGACTTGGGCAATGTTCCGAACTGGCGTGCAATGTCAAACAACACAATCTATGCAGATTCGTATGACCACATTAGCGAAACTGTATGGAAGGGTTATGATGGTTCGGGAGAACCTTATGGTTTCTTCAACCTGCCACTTGCACAGAAGTACGGAAGACTACAAGACAAGAGAAAAGATAAGTGTGAGATTGTAAATCCTTGTGCAGAGATTCTTCTTGAGTCTCACGAATGTTGCAATCTCTCAGAGATGTATCTCAATAACATCAACTCAAAGGCAGAACTAAAAGATTGTGCAAGACTTCTGTACAAGACACAGAAAGCAATTTGTGCCTTGCCATTCATTCACAAGCAGACTGAAGAAGTCGTTCACAAGAATATGCGAATCGGTGTGGGTGTTACTGGTATCTGTCAGTCTCTGGACAAGTTGGACTGGTTGGAAGAATGTTACGATTCACTTCGTGACTTTGACAAGAAGTGGTCAGAGAAGAAGGGATATCCCGAAAGTATTCGACTTACAACTGTGAAGCCTTCTGGTACTCTTTCGCTTCTATCGGGAAGCACACCAGGCGTTCACCCCGCATACGCAAACTACTTTATTCGCCGTGTTCGTATGTCAAGTGATGATGCACTTGTTGATATTTGCAGAGAAGCAAACTATCACGTTGAATACGCACGACAGTTTGATGGCACAGAAGATAGAGGTACGGTTGTAATTGAATTCCCTTGTCATATCAATGGAGATACTATTCTTGCAAAGGATATGACTGCTGTGAAGCAACTGGAACTTGTCAAGGAAATGCAGACTAAGTGGTCGGACAATTCGGTGTCCGTCACCGTATACTATCGCTTGGAAGAACTAGACGAAATCAAGGAATGGATGGAGAAGAATTATGAGAAGTCACTCAAGACTGTAAGTTTCCTTCTTCATAACGACCACGGATTTGACCAAGCACCATATGAAGAAATCACCAAAGAAGAATACGAGAAAATGGCTTCTAAACTTAAGACCATTGAAGGTATCGAAACTGGTGATGTATTGAATGAACTAGAATGTGAAAGTGGCGCCTGCCCAATCAGGTAAAAAACCAAAATATATTTGACACAAGCGTTTATTGGTGTACAATGAACGATTACTAATAAACGAATATGTCTACATAAGAGACATATTCTAAACGGAGTCGGAGTAGACTCTAACGGTGCTTTCGCACCACCCGTTCTAGCCAACGGTTTGACTTAATCAAAAGGAGAAAAAGTTATGGCTAATTCTAAATGTGAAGTCCAGTGTGGTAACGACGTAGTTACTTCCGCCCTCGGTAAGATTGGCATCTGCCGCTCAATGCTCATCACCCTCGCTCTCGTTCCATTCGCTTGGGATGGTGTCGTTTGGGTTGGTCAGGCACTACAGTCCATCTGGGGCTTGGTAACTAACGCAGTCAACTGATTTAAACTCGTAATAACTAGAGAAGGTAATTTTGCCTTCTCTATCTTTTTATGACTTAAGGAGATTACTATGAGTAAGAAGAAGATGACAATTTATGGCGGCATCGTTGCCGCACTGGTGGCGATGACTTTCGCCGCACCTGCATTTGCAGATGATATGACTCCTGCACAACTTCGTGCAAGAGCAGACCGTCTTGAGATGGCAGAACAGCGAGCAGAGTACACAAAGACTCTCGTTCGTGAAGTTCTTGCTGATGCCGAAACCCGCACAATGTTTCAGGGGAGCGACTCTCCTGTAACTGTAAACCTTGGTGGGTTCCTACAGACTCGCTATTCGTATAGCGGTGGTGGTGGACTTGAATCCAATCACGGTTTCAATGTTCCCCGTGCAAGACTTATTCTTTCTGGCGACTTGTTCGACTGGGAGTATAAGGTAAGCGGTCAATGGAGTGACAGCACAAATACTTTCGACCTCAAGGATGCGTATGCACAAGGAGGTCTTTTCGGTGGAACTTTCCGCGTTGGACAGTTCAAATCACCCTTTATGCGTGAAGTCCTTGTTGCACAACAGGACACCCTTATGACTGACCGTTCCATCGTTTCCAACCAGTTTGGACAGGGACGTTCACAGGGCATCCAGTGGAGTCGTGACTTCGGTCGATTCGACTTCGCAGGTGCATACACTGATGGATTCAACACTGCAAACGGTGCAGGTGTTCAGAACGGACAGGCTTTCACTGCCCGTGCTGGCTTTGATGTTCTTGATTGGTGGAACATCGGTGCAGCCATTTCGTACAACGATTTGGTAGCAACCGACTACACCACTTACACCATCGATACCAAGGTCACCTATGGTGGTCTTGACCTGACTGCTGCCTATGTTGCAACTAGTGGAGACGCTGGTGACAACTGGGGTACAACCGTACAAGCAGGTTATATGTGTATGGACAACTTCCAAGGTTTCGTTGCATACGAGTATGGCGAACTTGAAGGTGTTTCCGAGAATCTAAGCACATTCACTGTTGGTGGAAACTACTTCATCAACGATAATGTCAAGTGGACAACCGATATCGGTTATGCACTGAACGGCATTAACGGTGCTTGGGACTTGGGAGAGACTGGATGGCGTTCAGGCGACTCTGGTGAGTACGTCCTACGCACCCAAATTCAGATTTCTTTCTGATAACGAGATTCAATTCTCGAACGTGAAACAGCCTCCCGTCCTGCGGGAGGTTGTTTTTTTTATACATATAGTACCAATCACTCAATTTCAAGGAGTTTAAAAATGACACTACAGAACAAAATCTGGGCATCAAGAATCCAGAGATTACCACAAGAAGAAATCAACGAAGTACACCTACTTGGACTAAATGTTCTTGTTGGCGAAAAGGCTGGCAAAGTAACTAAACAAGTCGAAAGCGACGAGACAGGTGAGCGGTATGAAGTCGAACTCGAAGACGGAACTTCCGTCGAAGTAGGACAACACGAAGTTCAGATTGCAGACGCCGATGCTACCGAAGGTGAACCATCTGATGATATTCAGGCTGAAGAGACTGAGCAAATCGATGAGTATGGTGGTGGTGCGATGGAAGACGAAGAAGAAGAAACCGCTGATTACGATACTTTCTTTAAAGCCGCACTTAAGAAGTTTGGCGTAGAAGACCCAGGCGACTTCAAGTCCGAAGAAGAAAAGAAGAAGTTCTTCAACTACATTGATGCAAACTTCAAAGGAAAGAAAGAGAAGAAAGAATCCTTCTCCGCCGAGGAACTCGCACACTTCGAGTCCGTTTTAAAAAAAAACGAGACAACATTAGACTTAGATGAAGCACAGTACAAAGCAAAAGACAAAAAAGGATATGAGCGTCTAATGAATGATGTCACACACGCAATGTCCAAAGGTCTAGTTGCTAAAGGTGGTGCCGTTGGTGACTACAAGAAGTTTACCGTAGACATCAAGTTCAAGGATGAGAAAAGTCGTAAGAAGTTTGAGAAGATGAACAACCTCAACTAATCAAAAAAACATTTCAATAAAAAAAGCCCCCTCCGAAAAGGGGGCTTTCTTTATGTTTATAGTTTTCTCTATTCTATCATCCACCACCCTTGGAAGAGAAGACCTGTGCGGAAGTGAGGACGGTATCAACATCTGCCTTAGCAGTGGTCGATGCGATTCTTGCACCCCTACCGAGTCGTACATCACACTCTTCGGTTAGATGAAGAATACCGTGGTTTGCACCATCGATTCCCAACGTGTGTCCTGCAATTTCGAAACCTCGATATTGTAGGTTCTGTTGGTCAAATCCTCGGATAACTACTTTGTTTCCCATTTCTCCGCTGAGAATTCGAGTGGGAACAGAAGCAGTTGCTCCACCTGTCCATATGTTAAGGCATCCACCGTAACCGTAGATATTGGAAACTGTTCCACCACCAAAACTTGGGTGGCTAATATCTAGGCAAACTGTGTTAAAGTTCTTGTCGTGTGAACCACCAGTAATAGAACCAGTCGAGTTAACATAGTATGGATTGGAATCGTACATATAAAGGTGACCAATCGATACACCCTGATAGTTAGAAACTCCAGGTCCAGAAGCACCACTAATACCACTACGCAATCCGTAGAAGTTTACGGCGTGTAGTTTAGCGGCACTTTCTACCTGATAGGACGGAATCATATCGTAAGGAACGGATTCTCCAGCAGGTCCTGTATTTCCCCATCCATTCCCTGTCCATCGCCAACCATCCTTCTGTGAGTAATAAGTTGACTGATAGTGGTTGATTGAACCCGAGACACCTTCGCTTGATGTGGGATATATCTTAGCAGTGGCAACCTGAGCAACGATTTCGTGACTTGACTTTCCAGAACCCTTTGACTCTCTTTCCTTTGCGGCAATTACCACATTAGGAATATAGGTTCTTGATGTAATCATATTTTGGTTTGATAGAGAACTTGTATCCTCATAGAGACTAGTAATTTCATAGTTTACTGAATCTCCGTTCATTCGGAAAAATGCTCTTCGATACCAGTCAGAGCCGAATATCCCATCGTTCCAATTTCTATCCATATGAATACGATTGATTGTACAGCCTCTCTTCAACTCGTCTTGGTAGAAGGAATAGTTTCCCGCACCCTTAACATAGAGTTGGTCACACCTAAAGTTAGTGCTGAAAGTTCGTTCTCTTGACCAATCGTACCAATAATAAGGGCAGCAGTCATACGAGGGGTTGTAGTGAATTGCCGCTGGTCCTGAAATTCCGTTGTCAATCATTTCAGCAACATATAATCCAAGTCCTTCGTTTGGTCCTGATGCACCATATGTTGCGACCTTTCCGTGAACCATTGAGATTCCCAGTCGAGCGCCTATGCCTCTGGCGTTGTTGCCGTGATTACTCCAACCATCAAAACCAGGTCGCTTATAAAGTTCTTCTTCATAGCCTGGTTCAATTGTGAGTTTTTCCAACTTACCTGCGGTACTAGAACCGTCGAACCACTTATAGTCGTTGGTTGTTCCACCGAAAAGACACTCGGAATATGGGTAAGTATCCCCAGAAGCACCAGTGTGACCGTCCAAAAATACATTTTTAAGACAATCAAAAACTACAGAGTCCCCAGCCTTTGGCCAGGTTTCTGGAGTAATCATATATCTTGGTGCGTAACTTGAGTCTTGTTCGCCGCCCGAGGCCCCACCTTCGTCGTATCCACTATCACCAGTTTGTCCGATGTCTAGTGCCCAGTTCGAAGCATTGTTCCAGTTGTTTGCCGCAGAAATGAACCATTTGTTTTTCCAGTTCAGTCCAGCAATAGTCGTATTAGCACTTACTGTGCCTGCTGAGCCTGTCTGGCCCTTCCAATAGAATACTCTTCCCATTGTGTCTCTCCTATTAAGTCTGTTATTGTTTCATCTACAAAGATAATTCCTAATATGTATGCATTCGACAAAGTGGCTAATATTTTATTTTTATTGCAAATAACAGCCACTTCTCTTATAAATATTCTATGGTATGAGAGTAGTACAATTAACGTATTTTTTAGCAACTATATTATGTTTAGCAAGTTGCACTGCAACTCTCACTGCTCCTCCCTCAACACAAAAAGAAATAACCAAAAAAGCACCAGCGACTCATACTTATCTGGATGAGTTTCCGTTTGACCCATATCCTTTCGTGGGTGCTATCAGTCATTCTGATGGTACGCTGATAGGAAGTGCAGTTGTAATTGCACCAAACATTCTTCTTACCGCCGCACACGTTACTGAAGGAAGAGAAGATTTAAAGTTTGTAGAATATGATGGTGATGAACATTGTGTGAAAGAAGTAATCTACTACCCAAGTTATATTCCCGAAACTCTTAAACACGACATCGCAATCGTCGTACTTGAAACCGAATCAGACGAACAACCAGTTGAGTTTGTAGAGACTACATTCAAACGAATGAATTTGGTTACCGCAGGTTACGGAACAGGGAAAAAACGATTCAGTAACTACGGAGTGTTCTGGTACTATGGTAGACTCATAGGAACACCTCAATTTATGATTATGTTGCCACTTGAAGGAACTATGTGGTTCGGTGATTCTGGTGGTGGAGTGTTCACCCTCGACAACAAACTAGTAGGAATTATGTCGTACTTCCAGGCAACTCGTTCTGGCAAGATTTACGAAAATGGTTGTGCAAGTATCGAATATTACAAGCCTTGGATTGAAGGGATAGTGGAATCGAAGACTTTCTGATACTCTTAATATTCATAATCATCATTTTCTTCCCCCTCGATGAATCTGAATAAATACTATATGAAAGAAACTTATGGACATTGGAATAGTTTACCTCCTGACTTCAACCCTGACGATTGGTTTGGTTTTGTCTATCGAATTACTCGTAAAGACACAGGAAGAAAGTACATCGGAAAAAAACAAATCCATTCCTATCGAAGAAAGAAAGTCGCAGGACGAAAGAATCGGAAACGAGTAGTCACTGAATCTAAGTGGCGAGAATACACTGGCTCTTGCGATGACCTCAACAAAGAAATCAAAGAACTGGGGAAGGAAGAGTTTACCTTTGAAGTCCTGAAATTATGCAAGACCAAAGGTGAACTTACCTTCTCCGAAGTAGAATACCAAATCAAAAATGATGTACTCACCGCTCTACTAGAGGATGGTAGCAGAGAATACTACAACTCAAATATTATGAGCCGTTGGTTTTCTTAATCATCTCTCCAGTTTTCTAGAAGTATTCCCAAATCGGCAGCGTCTGTAAAGCCGTCTCCGTTTAAGTCTCCTTCGGAAGTACCCCAACTGGCAAAAAACATTCCTAAGTCGTTTCCGTTGACAAGTCCATCGTTGTTGAAGTCACCGTATAGTTCTAAGTAAACACTATACTCCCACTCTTGTGTCCAAGTGCTTCCTGCGAATATTGCTTTTTCGTGATAGAAAACAATCTCTCCGTTGTCTGCACATACTTCGTAGTCAGTGGAATCTTGTATTACTGTGTAGTCTCCCTGTGGAACACTAACTCGATGTCTATACTTAATTCGACGAGACTTCCCATCGAGTCCCACGTTCGTGAGTGATACCGAACCGTAAGAAATATATTCCATACCAATAATTTCTCGATTGTCGTGGTAATCAACTTCGACAACTCGGGTTTCTCTTGCTACTCCACCTGTGCTGTGTGTCCATCCGTTTGGCAACTGCTCTCGATGTACACCAAAGAAAACTAATGGGGGACGACAAACCTCCTGCGCCATCGAAGTGACGCAGAAGGTTGCCATAAGTGCTAAGATAAATTGCTTCAAATTCTACTCCGTTTGTGTATAGTAAACGCCAGTGATTTGACACAACCACGGGTCGTTAGGTCCGAAAGGATTCTCCTGAACCCCATCGTTCATATTGGAATCCCACATCATCTCATCGGGACCGTAGAACGACCATCCCATACCAGCAGACGGTGCTGGAAAGAGAGGTTGAGTTCTTTCCCAGTTCTCGAAACAGTCTTCAATCTTGACATTAATATACTTCCACCCGTACTCATCGTTCCAAGTCCACGGTCCTTCTTCGTTCCGTGTACCGTCTTCGTTGTTTCGGTTGAATGTAAATGTACTGTGTCTATCTCCTAGATTGGTCTGCTTCTGTTGAAACATACAATTCTTGAACAGGTTGTTGCGAGCAGGACCACACCATCTCCAGATGAGAGCAGTGGGACTACACTCGGGTAATCCATTACCACCAGCATTTGAAAGTTGAATATTCACCCACGCAGAGTTATGAATAGCGCCACCCATTCTTTCGCCTGGGCAAGCGTGTACACCCTGTTGCATACAAGTATCGTTTGCATAGATGTCACGAAGAATCACATTCTGGTGAATGTAATCGATTCCGTTGTACTGCATATAATCAGTGTGACATCCAGACGGGTCAAGTAATCCGTTTGGATTGTGGTTGGTGACTTCGATACTCAGAAGCAACTGTGCAAAGTGCAACTCTAGAACATCACACGACATAGAATCAAGAACGCAATTACGCATAATCAATCCAGTCGTGCCTTCTTGAGAGAAGGTGTGTAGGGTATCGGTCCACCACTGGAATCCACCCTTGCCGGTAACAAACATAGGCTCGAAGTCTTCGGTGTAATCGTGTCCCTTGATAATAGAACCATCGTACCATCTTCCACCATAGCGAGATGTTCCACCGTTCAAGAGTCTTTCTTGGTCAGTATCAACAAAGACATTCTTGAGTCTCATCAAACTGTTGGTCATAAATCCACCACCGTTGGTGCTGACAATACTTGCAACAATCTTACAGTCTGCCGATGCAACGCCTGGGGCTGGTGTAATTGTGAAGTACCTTCCATCACTCTGACGGAAAGAACGAAGTGGCCAACCACCTGCCGCATCAATAGTATGTTCGCCTTCGAGTAGGTAGACAATAGTTCCACCAATCTCAGCGTATGGTTGTTGCAAACCGTAACGGAGTGCCGCGTGGAGCCCTTTCAAAGGATTCTCCCGCGTACCGTCACCAGTCTCATCGTTACCATTGGGAGAAATATAGAATTCTCTTTTCTGCCAACGATTGCCCACATTGGTACTGAATAGGTTCACCCCGCTGTACTGGGGTAGTGGGTAATTCTCATCCCAAACATCACGGTCAAGAACGACACTCGGACCCACTGTGCCGAACGCTTCCGCCGATACTGTAATCTTTGTGTCTGGGTATTTACGAGTATCAAGAGCAAACCAATACTCCATCTCACCCGTTCGAGGATTTAGAGTCATCTCGTTGACTGTAATCACTTCTGGTGTCCAAGGCTTTTGCTGCCCCCACACACCAAGGAGGCGAGTAATATCTCGTCCACCTACTCCTTGTCCCCATCTTTCGAGGAGGACGCTAAGGTCTTGACCGTCTACGATATCGTCGTGATTCCAATCACCTTCATATCCTTCGCGGTTCACCGTGAATTCAACACGGTCAATGCCTTCCAAGTGGTAGGCAACTACTCCCAATTCAAAAACCCCCTCGACATCTTGCTGTGGAACAACATCGAAGTATGCCATAGGAGGTTCAGTTTCGGGAGTGTACGAAAAGTCATTTTGTTGCATCGTGGCAACTGCGAGAAGAATATCAATCATTGGTATTCTCCTTATGTAAGATTTTATAGTTTCTCGCCTTAAGGCCCAAACTACGCGGGCCTACTATGTATGCTTACAATTGTTTGAAGCCATTTTTGATTTTCAGTTTAGCGATAATCTCTTTGGTCAAATCACTGGTGAGTGTGGAGGCAATTCCACCCGCTCCGAAGATTTTTTTCCGCTCTTCGGGAGTGAGGTGTTCCTTCATCGCTTCAATCAGACCAACAATTTCTTTCATTGCTAGTTTGTCTTTCTTTCCGTCGATGAGCATCCACCCAACAACACCAATGGTTGCCAAGAATCCCACAATGAGAACAATCAATCCTACGATTGCAATTTCTTCGAGGTAGTACTGTGAAGCGGCAGCGAAACCTACAGTAAGAACGCCAATCGCCAATACAACACCACCGAGTTTTGGATTTACCCAGAAGGTTAGGAACGCACCACCCACTAGCATACCAAACCCTATCACGAAGAACAGGGTGATATAACTGTGTAAATTTTCAAGTGCCTCTTTCCGAACTTCCCTATCGGATTGTTCGTACTCTCTTACTAAATCTTCGAGTTGTTCTATCTGACCAACTGCGGCGGATACTCTGGCGTTTGCAGACTCTAAGTCTTCAAGTGCCTCTTCTATTCGTACCTGTTCTAGTTGTGCCTCGTCAACTCGTTCTTTGATAGATTCGGCTGAGTCTTCGATGCTGTCGAGAGTGGGGTCTAGATTGCTGTCTGGAGCGAGTGCGATATCGTCGAGGATGGAATCAGCATCGTTGTTGATGTCTCTCAGCGTCCCTCCTATGGAGTCTGAAGCATCTGTAATCTCTTCTGTTTGTTCTTTCTGCTCTCGTACACTGTCAACAACAGTGGAGGCTGTATTATCTGGACGATTGATTTCTTGTATCGCTTCACAACCAGTTAAGGTAATCAAAACAAAAGCCATAACTAAATTTTTCATATTACTTCCTTTTCAGATAAGCCATCATTCCCGTTCTTGAATCTCGAACAATGATATCCTTG
>Ga0075466_1000278_pt1 | contig 18502 bp, 11 predicted proteins | sample DEB08_DNA_16_FD_71486 | JGI IMG/M metagenome (GOLD analysis project Ga0075466, IMG submission 71486) | Aqueous microbial communities from the Delaware River and Bay under freshwater to marine salinity gradient to study organic matter... | ecosystem: Environmental > Aquatic > Marine > Coastal ... | reverse complement strand
CAATCGATCCATTTAGTAAATCCCGCAGTATAAAACTTATGTCAATCAGCGATCGTTTACTCAAATACTTTAACCGGAAGAAATCAGATTCTACGGATAAAAACCACACCCGTTACAGAAACGATATCTGTAACCACTGGGACCTGGATTATTTATCCCTCGACGAAATCGATAAGCGCCTTGAAGCCGGCAACGTTGAGACCACTGTTGTGCGCAAAAAGAAAGAGCGTTAAAAAAGGCAAAGCATAGGGAACTCATCAAGAAGTGATTTATTCTGATCTGTGTTTTGCTTTTAAGCGGTGGCGGTGGCGGAAATGGTGCCGCCACGCCCACAATATCAAAGCCTGAACACCAGACTCCAGCCTCCCCTCCCCGTCAGTACCCGAAGCCTCATTGTATGAAGAAAAGACCATCATTCAAATCATTGACAGCGCGCTGGTGGAACCCACCTATGGCCTGCGCTATCCCGAGAATCTCACAGAAGATAAGTACTATGATGGCACCCAGATGGTTGATGCAGGGCTAACGGGATCTGAGTTTATATCGGGTGAGGTAATGACGAGTTGTGAGGCCTACATTTAGATGCCCGCCTAGAAATCAAATAACACGCTTAGGATTCAATATCCCCTTAGGATCCATAGCCAGCTTCAAGGTTTTCATCAATGCAATTTCACTGGGAGTTCTCGACAGCGCCAAAAAATCACGCTTCAAAACCCCCACACCATGCTCTGCGGTAATAGCACCAGAGTACTCACCAATCATCAGCATAATATCTTCGTTAATTCTCACCTTATCTTCATCGCGCCCAGTATAAGCACAGACATGTAGATTATTGTCGCCAATATGGCCGAACAACAGGATGCCAATATTGGGATATTTGGCCTTCAAGCGCTGATCCAAATCATCAGCAAACGGACCAATTTGTTCCAGAGGCAAACTCACATCTTGATTAGAGACCGGCCCTAAAACCTGAAAAAGCTCGCCGATACCATCGCGTATCTGCCAAAACTTATCTGCATCCTGGTGCGACTGCGCGATCAGTGCATCGTCGATCAGGCCAGACTCAAGCTGCTCAAATAGTGCCGATTCAAAACGCTCAGACCCCAGTACTTGATTGTTATCTTTGTACTCAAGCAGCAGGTAATAGGCATGCTTTTCTTGAAAGGGGCTGGTCAAATTAGGCAGCACTTCAAGCACTTTACTGTAATAGCTATCCCACATCAGCTCAAAACCAGTCAGACCAGAGCCGAGGCTGCGCTTGAGTTCGACCAATAATTTCGTCACCGACTCATAGCTATTTAGAGCGCAGAGCGCAGTGTGAGAACTACGAGACTTTGGCTGCAGTTGCAGCACCACCCGAGTCACAATACCCAGCGTGCCCTCAGAGCCAATAAAGAGATGCTTCAAATCATAACCGGAATTGTTTTTAACCATTTTATTCATGGCATTAATCACCGTGCCATCAGCTAAAACAGCTTCCAGACCCAGTACCATTGAACGGGTCATACCATAGCGAATCACTTCAGTGCCACCGGCATTAGTCGCCACATTGCCGCCAATATTACAGCTGCCCCGCGCGCCCAAATCTAACGGCAAAAACAACTGAACCTCATCCGCAGAATCCTGCAGTATCTGCAGCGGTGTACCTGCCAGTGCGGTCACCGTCATGGCGGTGACGTCGAGCTCTTCAATGCCATTCATACGTTCTAGAGAGATAGCGATTTCGCCGGATTGAGGTGTAGCGCCGCCGGCTAGGCCAGTCAGTCCACCCTGAATCACTACCGGCTGATCATGCTTATGGCAGAGTGCCATAATCTCGGAGAGTTGCTGGGTAGTTTTTGGCTTTAGCAAAGCCAGTGGCTGGCAGGGAGCTGCACCACTCCAGTCAGCGTGATATTTTTCACTGATATCCGCATCGGTGAGTACTGTTGACGAGTCGAGTAACTCGACCAGGGAGGCAATTAGGTTATTCATTGAGGCTTTGCTGCCAGATTATAAATTATAACGCATGATAACCGACAACCTTCGCCGGCTACTAATTGCGACCTACCATTTACCCTCAAGAGTCTGAACACGATCAAATGACTCACCGATCAACACACCTAATTCACGCTGCTCACCCTCTTCAAGATGCACCGCAGGGCGGCCATGGGCAAAGCGATAGTTACAGATCAGGGCAATATCACCCACTTGCCAATTAATCGGGATGCCGTAGTCATCATAAATATCGAGGAACAGCTGCTTTTCTTCAGGTGACATCTCGCTGCCATCACCAAAAGTAAGTTTTAGCGGGCGCTCTTCGGGCGGCAAGTGCTGCACCAGAGGCCAGCTATCAAACCAGGCGTCATCGTCAGCCAAGCTGCTATACAAGAGGTTGCGGTCAAGGTGTGGAAAATACTCAAACGCGGAGATGTAGTAGCGAGTCATCAATTTACGATCAGGTCCCCACTCAGCCTCAAGGCCTCGGCGGCGCGCTTCGGCAATCGCTTCATCTTGATCATCAGTCAGCATCGACTGCTGCCAATGGTTATAGACACCTATATCGAGGCGGCCCTCAAAGGCATCACGATCGGTAAGATCGCGATGGTAGCAAAGACCTAAGGTTTTAAGCTTCTGGCCAAAGGCTGTAGCCATCAATGCATCAGTCGCCTGGCAGTTGTCAGAGACAAAAGTAGCACCGCCAACCTTAGGCATCTTGTGCGCCATAAAACTGACCATTTTGGTGCTAGAACCGATGTAAGCCATTTCGTGATGGTAGTGCAGTGATGCGGCTAATGGCGCACCCACTTCATAGACATTCTTTTCAATAATCTTCCGCGGGTTGGCACCACCCTCGTATTTACGCTCATTTTTGAGCACCTGAGTGGCAACCAGACGCATAGCCTGCAAGTCGTCTAAACCACTATTGATAACATGGACCAAACCAACCCTGTCGAAGGTGCTTTGCATGCGCTCGGCCAACTCGGGGCTAGCAATCAAAGGCTGACCATCAACGCGAAACTCATTGCCGTCAATAACAAAAAGGTCTGGAGAAATTGCTGGTGTACCAGTCCACCATCTAGGCTCAAGACGCCCTGCTAGCGGTGCAAATTCTTCGGCAAAGTTCGGGTTCAACATGGATATCAATCATCTCAAAAATGTGAAAAAGCACGGCAGTTTAGCCGTGAACTTGTGTGTCGACAATAAAAAAATGAATCATCAACTCAGGTTGTTTAGAGCAGTTTGCTATTAACTTAAAACTTAACCGCTTAGACAGACGCTTCATTTAACCTTTATACGCAGTTTATTAAGGTTTTGGTTTGATCTGAGAGGCTCTGGCGGCGCGATATTTAGTTAATTTGAAAAGGTCCGTTTGAGATTGGCATTGCGTCTTTAGCTTCTGCTTAAGTGCGTGGGTATTTTGGGGAAGTATCGCGAAATAGAGAAACTCGCTACTGGCTGTTGGAGATCCTTCGGCTGCGCTCAGGATGACTGGGCATTGCGGGTTGGGATACTCCCCTTCAATACTATCATCCCGAGAGAGCGAAGCGAACCGAAGGATCTCCCTCCAGCACAACCAAGCTCTCAGCAAAGCCATGCAGACCCTTTGCGATCAATCAGGGCCCGCTTTTGGGTTGCTCATTTTCAGATCAAGAGAGCGCCCTGTTTGAGCGAAAGCGAGTTGCGCGAACGCTGAAAATGATCAACCCATGGGGCCGATCGCAAAGGGTCTGCATGGCTTTGGCCACACCCAACAAAGAGATCCCTCACCACTCCGTTCTGTCGAGAGGGCCCGCTCAGCCTCTATCCTCGACCATCAATCGACGCCTGCACCAAATCCAGCAACTCACGAAGTGCCACAGAAATCATTGCAAAATCCGGTGTCGGCCCATGACGCAAATCTTTGATCATAAACTTCCAGCGTTCTATCAAGCGGGCTTGCTGTTGCTGCCACCCCTCAACCAACAACTCGAGATCATCCCCCACCAGATCACTCATCAGATTCGCCGTCAGCCTACGACGCTGACCTTCGAGATCATCAACATAGGATTCACGTGCCAAATCCTGCCAGCGATTCTCCGGATTCAGTGCAACAATCTGGGCCATAAACCAGTCCAGAGAGAGAAACTCACCGAGCTTAAAGTAGAGTTTAGCAACCTGCTGCACCGGCTTACCTAAATGCAGCGCTGTATCCACCACACCCAAACTGATAAACATACTGTCCGATGCCGCAAGCCGTGAGGCAAGCAAGTCATCGACACCCAGCCCAGTGATATCGGCTTTTTCAGCACTCCAGAGATTTATCCACTCAACTTCATGGAGTTCCGGCAACTGCTGCAAGAGCAAATCCATAGGCGCAGTAAATTGACCAACAATCTCCGAACAGTTTAAATTATGACGGCGATTGCGCAGCAACCATCGAGTAGTGCGCCGGGTCAGGCGAATTAAAATATGTAACAGATCCAACTGCACAGTGGCAGGCAAGCCACTGTCTTCTATATTGCCCCAGAGCTTATGCAGGCCGAGAATATTCATCGCAATGCTGTAAGCACGAATCACATCCCCTGCCGAAGCACCGGTGGACTCCATCTGGCGAAAAAAGAAACTAAAGCCAACCCGATCGACCATATCATTGGCCAACTGGGTAGCGACAATCTCCTGGCGCAGCTGATGGTTGGCCACCTCATCTGGATAGCGCGCAACCAATGCTGGCGGGAAAGCTCGATCAACCGACGCGGCCAAAAAAGGTTCAGATAATAAATCTGCTGCGACCAGCGCTTCTTTAAGCATCACCTTGGAGTAGCACACCAAAACTGCCAGTTCCGGTCGAGTCCAACTCGGCTTGTGGCGATTAATCCGCTCGCTGAGCTGGTCATCCGTCGGCAAAAACTCCAACTCTCGATCCAGCTTGCCACTGCTCTCAAGCCAAGCCATAAACCGCTGATACTCTGCGTGCTGCAGATCACTGCGATGCTGAGCCAAACTAATTGCCTGGGTCTGACGCAAATTGTTGTGCAGCACTAATTCAGCAACACTGTCGGTCATGGACTCAAGAAATTGATTGCGCTCATCGACACCCAAGTGCCCATTCAGCACTAACTGATTGAGCAAAATTTTAATATTGACCTCATGATCTGAGCAATCAACGCCAGCGGCATTATCTATAAAGTCCGTATTACAAAGCCCGCCCTTTAGACAGAACTCAATACGACCGCGCTGGGTCATACCCAGATTGCCACCCTCGCCAAAGACCTTACAGCGCAGATCACGACCATCTACCCTCAGTGCATCATTGGCTCTGTCGCCCACCTCAGCATTGTTCTCAGAAGAGGCTTTCACATAGGTGCCAATACCCCCATTCCAAATCAGATCCACCGGCGACTTTAGGATCGCATTGATCAATTCCGTCGGCGTCATTTCATCCTGTTCAATGGCAAAGCGCTGTTTGATCTGCGGCGTGATGGTCAATGATTTCGAGGCGCGAGAATAGATCGCACTGCCCTCAGACATCAGCCCGCGATCAAAATCATCCCAGGTACTCCGCGGCGTATCAAACAGGCGCTGACGCTCGGCAAAGGTGCTCGCCGCATCAGGATTGGGATCGACGAATATATGCAGATGGTTAAATGCTGACACCAGCTGAATATGCTCAGATAACAGCATGCCATTGCCAAATACATCACCGCCCATATCGCCGACGCCGACCACCGTAAAGTCCTGCTGCTGAATATCTATGCCGATCTCGCGGAAGTGTCGCTGCACCGCCACCCAGGCACCACGGGCCGTAATACCCATGGCCTTGTGGTCATAACCATTGCCGCCGCCGGAGGCAAAGGCATCGCCGAGCCAGAAGTTGTTGGCATGGGCAATTTCGTTGGCTATGTCAGAGAATGTCGCGGTGCCCTTATCGGCGGCGACGACCAGATAGGGATCGTCACTATCTCGGCGCACCACATCCACCGGTGGAACAATTTCCCCCTCGATAATATTGTCGGTAATATCCAGCAGCGCCTGTATATAGAGCATATAACTGGCAATGCCCTCCTGCAGCCAGGCATCTCGCCCAGCGGCCATTGAGGCCTGTTTGGCGACAAATCCGCCCTTGGCACCTGTGGGTACAATTACCGCATTTTTAACCTGCTGGGCTTTTACCAGCCCCAGCACTTCAGTGCGATAATCTTCCAATCTATCAGACCAGCGCAGACCGCCACGGGCGACTTTGCCGCCGCGCAAATGCACCCCTTCCACTCGCGGAGAGTAGACAAAGATTTCAAACTCGGGACGCGGCTTAGGTGCCAAGGATATTTTCTCAGACTCTAACTTCACCGAGATATAGGATTTATAACTGCCGTCTTCAATGGTTTGGAAAAAGTTGGTGCGCAGAGTGGCCTGAATCACTTCCAGGTAACTGCGAATCACATTGTCTTCGCTGATATTGTCAACCTCGTCCAGTGCCGCAAGGATCTTGGCAACCAACCCCTGAGCCCTCTCACCGCGGGTTTCACCAGCGTAGCGAGGGTCGAAATAGCTCTTAAATAGCGCCACAAGATTGCGTGTAATATCCAAATAACGGCACAGAGTGTCGGCAATAAACTCCTGACTGTAACTAATGCCAAGTTGCTTTAGATAGCGGGCATAGAGCCGCAACATGGCCACTGCACGCCAATCCAGTCGCGCGCCAATCACCAGGCGGTTAAAACTATCGTTCTCAGCATCGCCCTTCCAGACTGTGCTCAGGGCCTCTTTAAAACTACCCTGCACTGCTTCCACATCAACATTCACATCAAGGGAAAAGGACAGCTGGAATTCTTGCATCCAGACATCGCCATCCCCCTCCGGACGAATCAGATAAGGGTGCTCCATTACCACGCGGAAGCCGAGGTTTTCCAACATCGGAATCATATCCGACAGCTCTAGGGGCTTCTGGCGATGAAACAGCTTTAGCTGCAGATGATTATTCTCGGCGGCCTGCTGATGCTGCAGTTGAATAGCAATATCACCAGTGCCCTCGAGGATATCGAAGAGTTCAATATGAGCCAAGGCCTCTAGCGGTGAATAGAGTTCTCGATAAGCTCCGGGGAAAGCCCGCTGAAAGCGCCGCGCCAAGGTAGCACCTTGTGCCTCTGTACTCCGGTTCTCAGCGCCCTGCTCAATGGCTATGGCCGCAAATTCATCGCACCAGTCGCGTGTCACCTGACGAACAATATCTTCCAGATCTGAACTGGTCACATTTACATACTGCTTATTGCGCACCTGATAGACCAGATAGATTCGCACCAATACCGATTCCGGCAAAAACTGCGTGGTAAATTCACTCTCCACTGCATCCAGGCGATCGCCAATACTCTGTTGAATTTTCATTCGCGCCTGAGTGCTAAAAGACTCCCGAGGCAAGTAGACAATGCAGCTGACAAACTTATCAAAGGGATCTGGATGCACAAAGGCTTTGATCACCCGACGCTCATAGATCTGCCATATCCCAATAGCCGTCTCAGCCAGACTTTCGCGGCTAAGAAAAAACAGCTCATCTCGAGGATGAAAATCGAGAATCGCCATCAACGCTTTACCGTCGTGACTCGTGGCTTTAAAGCCAGAGTTCTCCATCACCCAATTAACCTTATTGCGCAGAATTGGAATGCGCCGCGGACTGTAAGAATAGAATTGCGAAGTATAGAGACCCATAAAGCGCACTTCACCGCAGGGCTGGCCATCTGTATCAAAGCGCTTGACCACTATATAATCGGAGTAGACATCCCGGTGAACCCGAGAGCGCTGAGAGGATTTAGTAATAGTCAGCAGCTCATCGCTTTTATAGAGCGCGCGAACACCAGGACTAAGCTCTTCGACCCAGCCCTCACGGCGATCACCGCTGTATTTTCTCAGAAGACCACAGCGGCTATCTGCCGCTTCACTGAGATAGAGGTTGTCGCCATCGATTTTTAAGTCGAACTCGACACAGCCAGTAAAGGTAAAGTAGCCGTTTTGAATCCAGCGCAAAAACTCCAAAGACTCCTTGAGCTGCTCAACCTCTGGGGCATTGTTTTGCAGCTCTTCAATAAGCGTTTCGACGCGCTGACGCATGGGGTCAAAATCAGCCACCACCACTTCAACGTCATCTAGCACATCGAGCAATTCGCGGCGCAGGTCGCTGAGTTCAGACTCACTATGAAGGTCCACTTCAATAGTGATTAAAGCCTCCCGCTCGGCATTCTCGGCAAAATCCGCGCAAGTCCGCTCAACCGCACCCTGAGCATTGCGCACAACCCAGACCGGATTGCTCTGCAAGGTAAAAATATTTAAACCACGGCGATTCAGCACGTTGCGCAGAGAATCAACCAAAAACGGCATATCCCGCTGATTAATATAGATCGTAGTATGCCCACTGAGCCAGCCATCCAACTCTGGATCCGGGTTAAACACCCGCACTCGAGCGCGATTTTCTGTACTGGCCACATCGATCTGCTCGGCACTGAACCGGCAGAGCCCCCAGAGGTTCCAAAAAATATCTTGAATCGGCCGCGCGAGATAATCTGCATCTGGATAGAAGTGCATGGCATTAGCAATAAAACCATCAAACTGCTGAGCCTGAGATTGAGTTAGCTGACGAGCGGCTATCTTGCTCAGAGAGGCAATAAGTAGGCCGCGCTGATTATTTGTTTTGGCATCCATGGACGAGTTTTTAAACCTTTTCTAGTTTTGTCAGTCTATTACCTTCTTACCCGCGCTTTGATGAATGCTGTATTATCCAAGAGCCGAGAAATCTATTCATAATCGGATAAACATATCGCATCTAGGCGATATAAAAAAGGGCAATTTTGTGTTGCAATAATAGCCACTAGAATCAAACATCGCGCGAATTATCACAACTTTTATCAGGGGTTAGTTTTGCACCAGAAAATTCATTTACTTAAAGATTGGCTGAACACACAAATTGTCGGTCAGGAGCATCTTGTTGAACGTCTGATCATCGCCCTATTGGCAGATGGGCACTTACTGGTGGAAGGTGCACCGGGACTGGCTAAAACCAAAGCTATCAAGACGCTCTCCGAGGGAATTGAAGGAGATTTTCAGCGTGTGCAGTTCACTCCAGATCTATTGCCAGCGGATATTACAGGCAGCGATATCTATCGCCCCGAGCAGGGCAATTTTGAATTCCAGGCCGGGCCGCTGTTCCACAACTTAGTCTTGGCTGATGAAATTAACCGCGCCCCCGCCAAAGTTCAGTCGGCACTGCTCGAAGCCATGGCCGAGCGCCAGGTCTCAGTGGGTGGCACCACTTATCCCCTGCCCAACCTATTTATGGTCATGGCAACCCAGAACCCCATCGAACAAGAAGGTACCTATCCGCTTCCCGAAGCACAGATGGACCGTTTCTTAATGCATATTATGGTGGATTATCCCGCGCCAAAAACCGAGCGCTTGATCCTCGAATTGTCCCGCAGAGAAGCCCTAAAACAAGTGCCACAGACTGTCGACCTGCTGACCCAAGAGACATTGTTTGCCGCACGCAAGGAAGCCCTTGCAGTGCATATGGCAGAGCCGGTCGAGGAGTACTTAGTACAACTTATTCTCGCCACCAGAGACGCCAAACTCTACGGCGGCGATCTCGCCAAATGGCTCGACTACGGCGCCAGCCCCCGAGCCACTATTGCATTGGATCGCTGCAGTCGCGCTCTAGCCTGGCTTCAGGGCCGTGACTTTGTCACTCCAGATGATATCCGCGCCGTAGCCCACGATGTCTTGCGCCACCGCTTGATCCTTAGCTTTGACGCCGAGGCCAGCGGTGTCACCGCCAATCAAGTGATTGATACACTACTGGAATCTGTTGCCTCAGCCTGATGAATCAACCCCCAGAACAGGACAATCATCCCGCCATCGCCAGCCTCAGTGAGATGGTGCGTCTGCGTTACGCTGCCCGTGAGCTGACAGGCTTTCCTCGAGTTCAGGCGCGACAGATGATGGCTGGTGGACACCGCTCAAGCTTTCGCGGCCGCGGTATGGACTTCGATGAGGTGCGTATCTATCAGCCCGGCGACGATGTACGCACTATCGATTGGCGAGTGACGGCCAAGACTCAGGTACCTCATACCAAAATCTTCCGCGAAGAGCGGGAGCGACCTGTGCTGGTGGTTTGCGACCTTCGTGGGCCGATGTTTTTTGGTAGCCAACGTCTAAAATCCGTGGTCGCCTGCGAAATATCCGCAGCATTGGCCTGGGCCGGACTCAGTGCCAACGATCGTGTCGGCGGTCTTGTATTTGGTGCACAACAGCAAGCCGAAGTGAAATCGCGACGCAGTCACCATGCGGTGCTGCAATTTATCCATCAGCTGCAGGACTTTAGCCAGCAACTACTGCAGCCAGCACCAGATCAATTCAGCCTCGCCCATATTCTCGAAGAGGCACGGCGCTTTGCCCTGCCCGGCACCACGGTGTTTATTGTCAGCGACTTCCATGATTTTGATGATGCCTGCGAGCGTCAGCTATTTGAATTGGCCCGTCACAGCAATCTCAACTTCTGCCATATTTTCGATTCTATTGAAACCGAACTGCCCCCTGCAGCCCTCTATGCAGTAAGCGATGGCGAGCAGCAAACATTACTCAATACCGGCGATCGCAAATTGCGCGATGAATTTGAGCAGGCCTTCATCAATAGAAGCCAGAAACTAAAGCGGGCGAGCCAACAGCTTTCCGCTGGACTCTTACCCTTTAATAGCGCCGATCCAGTGATGTCGGTGCTGGCCCAGGCCTACGGTAAACGACGCAAAGGGCGACGTAGCTGATGGCCAATTCTCCTAACACCCAAGCGTCAGCAGCCAACCCCTTAGATCAACTGCGGGATATACACCTGCCCGAAGCGATTTCCTGGTGGCCACCGGCGCCGGGGTGGTGGATTTTGGCCCTGGCTGGCTCCGCCCTCACAGTTTGGCTGTTGAGATGGCTTTACCGCCGTTACAAAGCCAAGCATTATCGTCGTCAGGCACTGGCACAGCTGCGAGAGTTGCAAGCGGGCAGTGACAGCCAAGAACAGCTTCGAGCTCTGTTTGTACTGCTAAAACAGACCGCCAACTGCGCCTATCCCAACCGCCAGCCAAGCACTATGGCCATCGAACCTTTTGTCGAGTTTTTGCATTTCAGCTGTGACAAACCAGTATTTAGCCAGCCCACCAGCGAACTGCAAACTTTGCTCTACACCAGACAAACCAGTGACCAGAGCCAAGATCTTGACGCTCTTTTTGATGATGCCCGAGTCTGGATCCAAAACCATATGGCGGAAGATAAGTTGGAGTTGGGTATGCCATGTTAGAACTGATCTGGCCCTGGGCTCTGGCACTGGCACCGCTGCCGTTTATCTATCGCTGGTTGCGCAAGCCCGCTGAGGTACGCATGCGCGCCCTGCGCGCGCCTCTATTAGCCAGCGCTGCGGGTGGCAGCAGCTCTGCCGCCACATCGTCCTGGCGCACGTCGCTACTTCTAACAATGCTTGCCGTTATCTGGCTCTGCACATTGTTAGCCATCGCACGACCAGTTTGGATCGGTGATCCAGTGTCTCTGCCCACCAGTGGTCGCGATATTTTATTGGCCGTGGATATCTCCGGCAGTATGGAGCGGGAAGATATGCAGATCAGCGGTCAAACTGTAAATCGACTGCAGGCGGTAAAGGCCGTAGTAGGCAAATTTGTCGCCGAGCGCGAAGGAGATCGTCTGGGGCTGATCTTGTTTGGCGAGAAGGCCTACCTTCAGACCCCGCTGACCTTCGACCGCAAAACCATGCAGACATTACTCTATGAAGCGCAACTGGGATTTGCCGGCAATGGCACTGCTATTGGCGACGCCATCGGGCTTTCGGTTAAACGCCTGCAACAGCGCCCAGAGAATCATCGCGTGGTCATTCTGCTCACCGATGGTGCCAACAATGCAGGTGAACTGGAACCCTTAAAAGCCGCCGAGCTGGCCAGTCGTGCCAAGGTTAAGATTTATACCATTGGTGTAGGGGCTGAAACTCAAGAGTCCTGGGGATTGTTTGGCAAACGCGTCACCAACCCCTCAGCAGATCTTGATGAAAAAACCTTAGGTGCCATAGCCGACACCACCGGCGGACAATACTTTCGTGCACGCAATCCCGAAGAGTTGGTCGCTATCTACGAAGAGCTCAACCGCTTGGAACCCATTGAACAGGACGCCGAGATGATTCGACCTGTCGCCGCGCTCTATTATTGGCCCCTGGCGTTAGCCTTTATTCTGAGCTTGCTGATCGGACTTATCAGCGGCCCCAGAAAGTACAATGGGGGGTCACATGTTTGAGTTGTTAAATAGCGACTTCAGCCAATTGCACCTGCTGCGGCCACTGGCACTCCTGGGTTTGATTCCAGCACTGATTGCAGTGGCTCTGGCCCAGTGGCGCAAACGCGGCGCCGGCAACTGGGAAAAAATTATCAATCCGGCACTACTGCCCTATTTAATGCAGGGTGAGAGCAACAAAAAACAGCGCGGCATGCTCTGGGTGCTGCTGGCCTGGATTATCGTGTGTCTAGCCTTGGCCGGCCCAAGCTGGCAACAGTTGCCGCAGCCGGTGCACAAGAAAGACGCAGCACTGATTTTGATTATGGATCTGTCGCCGTCGATGCTCGCTGAAGACGTTAAACCAAGCCGTTTGGAACGGGCGCGTTACAAGTTAATTGATATTCTGAAAAATCGCAGTGAAGGCTTTAGCGCGCTGGTGGTCTATGGCGGCGCTGCCTATACGCTAACCCCTCTAACTGAGGACAGCAACACTATTATCAGCCTAGTGCCGGTGCTGCATCCGACGCTCTTACCCGAATACGGCAGCAACACCGAAGACGCCATAGAAACAGCTCTGGAACTGGCGATCAACGGCGGCTACCAACAGGGTGACCTACTTTTGATCACCGATGAGGTGTCGCAATCAGCCTTTAATAGCATCCAGTCGATGATCTCTAAAGCCGGTAAATTTAGACTCTCTATATTGGGTGTGGGTACGCAACAGGGGGCGCCGATTCCCACAGGTGCCGGAGGCTTTGCCAAAGACCGCAATGGCGCGATTATTATTCCCAAGTTGTCTCCCGCTTCACTGCAAATGCTGGCGCAGAATAATGGCGGCATCTATGCCAGCATGAGTGCCGATGATTCCGATATAGAAGCATTGCTGGCCACCACCGAAGAATTGTTTCCCGATGCCACTAAAGAGTTAGAGCGCTCCTTTGATCTCTGGGATGACCAGGGCTTTTGGCTAGCGTTTTTGTTGCTGCCAATCATTGTGCTAAGTTTTCGCAAAGGCAATATTGCAATGATTCTATTAGCTCCCCTACTGTTTTCAGATCCCGCCTCGGCCCTTGGCTGGCAAGATCTGTGGAAGACCGCCGATCAGCAGGCCAGTGAAGCGCTGGCAAACGGCGATGCCGCGGCAGCCCAGAGCCTGTTTAAAAATCCTGAATGGCGTGGCAGCGCAGCCTACAAGGCTGGAGACTACGAGACCGCAATCAATCAGTTTGTCGATTTTGATGATGCCGATAGCCACTACAATCGCGGCAATGCCCTGGCCCATTCCGGAGACCTGGATGCCGCTATCGAAGCCTATGATCAAGCCCTGGCACTGAATCCTGAAATGGAAGATGCCCAGGCCAACAAAGAGCTGCTTGAACAACTAAAACAGCAACAGCAGCAGGACTCTGATAGTTCAGACGACTCAGAAGATTCTGACTCCGAGCAGTCACAGGATCAGGACTCTCAGTCACAGGATTCAGAATCCCAGGACCAACAATCTCAGGATCAGCAACAGTCTGACTCTCAAGAGTCCGAGGCAACACAAGGCGAGACCGAACAGCCTGAAGAACCGAAGTCTGAAGAAGAGCGACAGCGCGAGCAAGAAGAGCAACAGCGCCAGGAACAAAAGGCCCAAGAACCTGCTAAAGAACCTGCTAAAGAACCTACTGAAGAGCCTATTAAAGAGCCAGAGCTAAGCGAAGCCGAAAAGCAGGCCCAAAAAGAGTTAGAACAGTGGCTGCGTCGGGTTCCAGACGATCCAGGTGGTTTACTGCGGGAAAAGTTCCGCTATCAATCCCGGCAGCGGGCACTTGAGCGCCGCCGCCCAGTACCTCCCAATAATGAACAGCAAGAGCGCTGGTAGTAATGATAAATATGACTGTAAAAAAGACTTTGGTGAAAAGCACTTTGGTGAAAAGCACTCTGGTAAAACGTATCTTTTGCATAACACTGACGGCCGCCTTGGCGCTTGCCTGCGGCCATAGCTGGGCCACCCTCACGGCCACAGCCGATCGCACTATTATCGACAGCAACGAAACTCTGCAGCTTTTAGTGCGCCTAGACTCTCAAGCACTAATCGGCGAGCCAGACTTCACAGTGATCGAGAACGACTTCGAGATTCTCTCTACCAGCCGTCAGCAGCAGTATTCACGGATCAATGGACAGACTGAGTCCTTCACTGATTGGAATTTACTCTTGGCCCCCAAGCGCACCGGTAGACTGCTGGTGCCATCGATCAAATATAAAAAAGACATCAGCAATGCCATCGAGATTACCGTGCGCAAGGCTACCGCCGCCTCGGCTGCGGGCCAGCCGGTGTATACCGAAACCCTAGTGGATAAATCCGAAGTCTATATCCAGGAGCAGCTGCTGCTCACTCACCGACTCTACACCTCGGTGCGACTCAGCGACCTCAGTCTAGACCCCCTCAAGATTGATGATGCGCTGATGCAAAAAGTCTCGGAGACTCAATTCCAGAAAAATGTCGCCGGCAAAAACTATCAGGTAGTTGAAATCGTTTACGCCCTCTTCCCTCAGGCCAGCGGCAAACTGCAGATCCCAGCGCTGCGCTTTTCCGCTTACGAGGCGAGCAACAATCGCTACGGCGGTTTTAGCGCCAGAGGCAATCGCATTATCCGCAGCACCGACGCCAAAACCATCGACGTAATGGCGAGACCCGCCCAAGTCGATATAGACAACTGGATGCCGGCCAGCAGTATCGGTTTGAATCAGCAGTGGAGCAGCCCTCTGGATCAGCTAAAAGTCGGCGAGCCTGTCACCCGCAATATTAGCATTACCGCCAAAGGCTTAACCGGCGCTCAGATTATGCCTCTGACCCTGAGGGAAAGTGACGACTATAAAGTCTATCCGGACCAGCCCCAGTTAGACGACAGTGCCGACATCTCAGGTGTCACCGGTGTCCGTCGAGAATCCTTTGCCCTAGTGCCCAATCGCCCGGGAGAGATAACAGTCCCAGGGATCAGCCTGCGTTGGTGGAACAGTGGTAAACAGCGCATGGAGACGGCGACATTGGACCCCGTAACCCTGCAAGTGGCTGCTGCAGAAGTCAGTGCAGTGAACAACTTCAGTCCAGCGCCCAGCACAGCAATTGAAGCGAACAGTCTATCCATAGAGACTACACCAGAGGCGTCAAAGTCACTTATGGCAGAGCTGCGCTCGTCCCTAGCACTGCAGCTGTCGGTAGCCGGTAACGCACTGCTATTGCTGCTCTTATTGTTTAAATGGCTAGGTCGCTACTCGACCCCAGCGCCACGCAGAGATTTGAGCGGGCTGAATAGCGCGCGCTTGGAACTCAAGCAGCTACTCACCAATATAGAACGGGCAGCGCGGAAGTCGGATCTAGTGCCATTGCGAGATAGTCTTCTGGCCTGGGGTCGCTGCATTTTCCCTCAACAAAAAATTAAAACTCTGGCTGAAATTGCCGCACTGCTCGACGATGGTCAGCTGCAGCAGCAGTTTGACCTGCTTGATCAAGCCTTATATAACCGCAGTTCTAAGCAACAGCCAGATCTGAAGCTATTGGTTAATTTGGTCCGCAATGCCATAGTGCCAAAAGCCGAAAACCCACAAGCCACCAAGGTAGAGCTTAAACCGCTCTATCCGAAGAGCTAACTAAAACACAATTTTGTCCGCCCGCCACTATCGCTTTAGCCTCAGGTTTGGGTAGAATCGGCCATCCTCTGACAGATAATGGAGCTAAGCAAATGCGTAGAGTTATTTTTAATGAGAAAGGCGGCGTCGGAAAATCCAGCATTACCTGCAATCTGGCGGCCATTAGTGCTTCCAGAGGCAAACGCACCCTGGTAGTGGACCTTGATTCCCAGTGTAACTCCACCCATTATCTGCTCGGTGACAGTCCTGAAAAGAATACAGTTGCCGACTATTTTGATGGCACCTTAGAGTTCTCCTCAAAGCTTAATGAACCTCTGGATTATGTCCATGAAACACCCTACGAAAATCTCTCTGTACTGCCCTCTAGCGTCAATCTGCTAGCCCTTGAGCACAAGCTTGAGTCACGACAGAAGATCTACAAACTGCGTGATCTATTAAATAAACTCGACAGTGAATTTGACGAAATTTATATAGATACGGCACCGGCGTTAAATTTTTATACACGTTCGGCGTTAATTGCCGGCGACTCTGTACTGATTCCCTTTGACTGCGATGCCTTTTCTCGCCAGGCACTATATTCGATACTCGATGTGATCTATGAGATTCGCGAAGATCATAACGAAAGGTTGAGTGTTGGCGGCATTGTGGTGAATCAGTTCCAGCCCACAGCATCGTTACCCACTCGCTTGATAGCCGAAATGAAAAAAGAGAAGTTGCCAGTGATTCCCAGCTACCTCAATCAGTCGGTGAAAATGAAAGAGTCGCACAATGAGTGCGTGCCGCTGATTTATTACGCGCCCTCCCATAAGCTTACGAAGCAGTATATTGCGCTGTTTGATCATTTAGCGCGGAAGCGCCGCAAGTGACTGGGCAAAGCCCAGTCATCCCGACAGCGCAGTGACGAGGACTCTCATACTACAAACACAGCACAATCCAACACGATGCAACACGACAAACGACATAAAAAATATGCCTAACAATCACAACAGCATCGTCCTTATCGGCATGCCCGGGGCCGGAAAAAGCACCCTCGGCATCCTCTTGGCCAAAGAACTAGGCCTGGATTTTGTCGACACCGATATCACCATCCAGGTCCGCGAAGGCCGCACTCTGCAGGAAATCCTCGACGAGAGCGATTATCTACATCTACGCGAGATCGAAGAGCAGGTTTTGTTGAGCGAAGATATTAGCGGAAAGGTTGTCGCCACTGGCGGCAGTGCGGTCTATTCAGACGCTGGCATGGTACGCTTAAAACAGTTCGCAACCGTGGTTTTTCTCGATGTGCCGCTAGAGGAATTGCGCAAGCGAATCGGCAACTTTGACGCACGGGGTATTGCCCGAAAACCTAACCAGAGCCTTGAATCACTGTTCGATGAACGCTGTGCGCTGTATAAAAAGTATGGGGATATCAGAGTGGACTGTGATCAGCAGTCACTGCAGCAGAGCCTAGACTCGGTGCTGCAGCAACTACAGGCATAACACAAACTTACTTAAGTACTGTGCGAATCGACTCGGCAAGATAATCAATGTTACTCGAGTTAATGCCCGCCAAATTAATCCGCGTTGAAGAGACAATGTAAATACCAAACTCTTCTCGCAGACGCGTCAGATGCTCTGGGGCAATGCCCAAGAATGAGAACATCCCGTTCTGGCGTTTGATATGACTGAAGTCCTGCCCCGCGGCATTGTCTTGAATACTGTCTGCCAGCAATGTGCGCATCGATTTGATACGCAGGCGAACCTCTTCCAACTCAGCTTTCCAGTCTTTACACAGCTGCTCATCACCCAGAATCAACGAAACCAGCAAAGCACCGTGAGCCGGTGGCATGGAGTACATCTGACGGGCAACGGCCATGGCCTGACCGCCGACAATAGCTGCCTGCTCTGGCGTTTGAGTAATAAAGGTAATGGAGCCGGTGCGCTCACGATAGAGACCAAAGTTCTTCGAGCAGCTTGAGGCCACGACCAACTCGGGCAACTTCTCGGCCATCAGACGCATGCCATAGGCATCTTCGTCTAGGCCATCACCAAGGCCCTGATAGGCTGTATCTATAAAGGGCACAAAGCCGCGCTCTAGGGCTATATCGGTTATCTGATCCCACTGCTCGTTGCTCAGATCAGCGCCTGTGGGATTGTGGCAGCAGCCGTGGAGCAGTACCACATCGCCAGCGGGAACCTGACGCAGAGTCTCCAGCATCAGGTCAATATTAACCTCCCGAGTCGCTGTGTCGTAATAGGGGTATTCTTGAATTTCAAAACCAGCGCTGCCCAGCAGCGGAATGTGGTTTGGCCAGGTGGGAGTACCAACCCATAACTTAGCTTCAGGGCGAGCGCGACGAATCACTTCGGCACCCACTCTCAGAGCACCGGAGCCTCCTGGAGCTTGCAAGCTTTTAACTCGCCCAGAGGAGAGAACTGCATGATCATCACCAAACATCAGCTGCAACATTCTGCTGTTGTATTCAGCATCACCGGCAATGCCTTGATAGGATTTGGTTTTCTCGAGTTCAGCCAATTTAGCTTCAGCGCGTTTTACCGCATCCATAACCGGGGTTTGACCGCGGTCATTCATATAGACGCCAACGCCTAAATCGATTTTAGTCTCTCG
>Ga0075466_1000272_pt1 | contig 18643 bp, 15 predicted proteins | sample DEB08_DNA_16_FD_71486 | JGI IMG/M metagenome (GOLD analysis project Ga0075466, IMG submission 71486) | Aqueous microbial communities from the Delaware River and Bay under freshwater to marine salinity gradient to study organic matter... | ecosystem: Environmental > Aquatic > Marine > Coastal ... | reverse complement strand
AAAGAAGGTTTGTGATTTTGACTTGGCAGAGCGCATCGCCATGGTCATCGCCTCGGCGGCGGCGGTGCTCTCATCGAGCAAAGAGGCGTTGGCAATGTCCAGCCCGGTCAGATCGCTGACCATAGTTTGGTAATTGAGCAAAGCCTCAAGCCGACCTTGCGAAATTTCTGGCTGATAGGGCGTGTAGGCCGTGTACCAGGCGGGATTTTCCAAGATATTGCGCAGGATTGGCGCCGGGGTGGTGGTGCCATGATAGCCTTGACCAATCAACGAGGTCAGGACTTGGTTTTTACTGGCCACTTGTTTCATATGATGCAGCGCATCACGCTCAGACATCGCCGGACCAAAATCAAGCGGTGCCTTTTGGCGGATGGCCTTTGGCACGGTCGCATCAATCAATGCATCAAGGCTGTCAAAGCCAATGGTGCGCAGCATCTCTTCCATCTCAGACGGCGATGGGCCGATGTGTCGACGGTTGGCGAAATCATAGGCTTCATAAGTGGTCAGTTCAAAAGGCATGCGCGTAGCTCCGCTTTTAAGTCTGTGGGTCAGCGATTAAGTCTGTGGTTAGGAGATGAAGGTCTTGTAACCGGCCAAATCCATTAGCCCTTCGAGCTGGGACGGATCGGAGAGTTTTACTTTGTAAATCCAAGCATCAGCTTCAGGGTTTTCGTTCAAGGCGGCTGGGTTGCTTTGCAAAAGCTCGTTGGCCTCAATGATTTCCCCATCTACAGGGGCGAAAATTTCGGAGGCAGCTTTCACCGATTCAATCACACCGATTTCATCGCCGCTTTCAAATTCATCGCCTTCCTCTTTTTGATCTACAAAGACGATATCGCCCAATTGCTCAGCGGCATGGGCCGTGATGCCGATGGTGGCGATGTCGCCCTCAACTGTGATCCATTCGTGTTCTTCGGAATAATAAGTGGTCATTGGGATCTCCCGTTTAGCGTTTGTAGTTTTGTGAAACGAAGGGCAGGGCGCAGACCGTGGCGGGCTGCGGTTTGCCGCGAATGATCAGGTGCAGCTCTTGGCCCGGTGCGCTGTGATCGGCGTGAACGTAGCCCATCGCAACCGGAGCTTGGACGGTTGGGCCGAAACCGCCCGAAGTGATTTGGCCAATAGCATTGCCGTCTTGGTCGTGAATCTCGACCCCCGCACGGGCTGGGGCGCGGCCCTGCGGCAGGATGCCGACCAATTTGCGCGCCGTGCCATGTTCCAGCTCTGCCATGATGCGTGCCGCACCTGGAAAGCCGCCTTCTTCGCGGCGGCGTTTTTGAATGGCCCAGCTCAGACCGGCTTCAATGGGGGATGTGTCAGGGGTTATGTCATTGCCGTAAAGGCACAATCCCGCTTCGAGACGCAGACTGTCGCGGGCCCCAAGCCCGGCTGGGGCGCAGTCTGGATGATCCAGCATCAACCGAGTAATCCGTTCTGCCTCAGCCTGAGGGATCGATATTTCATAGCCATCTTCGCCGGTGTAGCCCAAGCGCGAAATCCGGCAAAGCGTGCCATCGATCAATGCCTCACAGGTCTGCATAAAGCTCAATTGTGCTGCCTGCGGACAATGGCTGGCCACCACGTCCTGCGCCGAGGGGCCTTGCACGGCAATAAGGGCACGGTCGAAAATTTCTGTGACCTCAACGTCCTTAAGATGCGCTTTCATATGCGGTATGTCTTGGGCACGCATAGAAGCATTGACCACCAAGAACAAATGATCGCCGGCATTGGCGACGATCAAATCGTCCATAATGCCGCCAGAGTCATCGGTAAAGAATGTGTAGCGCGCTTTGCCTTCGGGCAATTTGCTCAAAGCGGCTGGCACTAAGGCTTCCAATTTTTCGGCGGCATTGGCACCATGCAGCAGCACTTGCCCCATGTGGCTCACATCAAATAGGGCGGCTTTGCTGCGACAGTGTTGGTGCTCGCCCATGATTCCCATGGGATATTGCACGGGCATTTCCCACCCTGCGAAATCAACCATTTTGCCGCCCAAGGCACAGTGAAGATCATATAACGCGGTGCGTTTGGGTGTATCGCTCATGATATTTTCCCGTTTTTGAACATTTTTCCACTATCGGAAACTTTTTTCGTTTATACGATTTTTTTATCGCATTTCAAGACATATAATGACATCGATTTTTATGGGGTTAAGATCACAAAACGACCCGCCCATAGGTCCCGTGAACGGAGCACGATCACGGTGTCAGATCAAATTTTTCACACACAGTTTCAATGGCCTGCCCAAGAATGTCAAATAAATCATTCACCTGAGTTCTGCTGATGACCAGCGGCGGCGAAAACACGCACATGTTGATCAATGGCCGAACGATCAGCCCGCGGTCATGGCAGGCCTGGTCAATCATGGCGCCGATCTTGCGTTCATCCTCAAGCCGCGAGCCATCTTTGCTCAACCGCGCTTCAATGCAACCGATCAACCCAGCGCCGCGCGCGTCGCCAATAATGGGGTAGCGCGTCAAGCGCGCGAGTCGCTCTTGGAAATAGGGGGCGATGTCGCGCACATGCGCCAAAACATTATCGCGTTCTAAAATTTCTATATTCTTTAGCGCGGCCGCGCAGCTCACCGGGTGACCCGAATAGGTATAGCCGTTGGAAAACAAGACTTCACCGCGATGGGTCATGCGCTCCATCATGCGATCCGAAATGATACAGGCCCCCAAGGGTAGGTAGCCAGAGGTCAAGCCTTTGGCGCAGGTTATGATGTCGGGTTCGATGTCGAATACGGCTTGCGAGGAAAACCAATGGCCCAGCCGTCCAAAGCCCGTGACCACCTCGTCAGAGATATACAGAATATCATGGGCGCGGCAGATATCGAAGGTGCGTTTGTGATAGCCCTCTGGCGGCACAATCACGCCGCCTGAGCTCAAAATGGGCTCGGCAATGAAAGCGCCGATATTTTCGGCCCCAAGCTGCGCAATGGCCTCCTCAAGATCCTGCACTTTGGCATCGCACCATTGCGCGACACTCATTTCATCGGGGCGCAGATAGGGATTCACATTGGGTAGAAAATGCACCAAGCGGCTTTCCATATCGAATTTGGTCACATCGCGCTCTTTGCCGCTCACGGATGCTGCCAGATAGGTCGAGCCGTGATAGCCTTTCTCCCGCGCTAGGATCATCTTCTTTTCGGGCCGCCCAAGGCTGTTGTTCATAAACTGCATGGCCCGCAAAGCGGTGTCGACCGCTGTCGAGCCGCCTGTGGTGAAGAAGACATTGTTCAAATCCCCCGGTGCGAAATCGGCCAATTTCTTGGCCAGTATCGCGCCAGGTTGGGTGACATTGGTAAAGGGCGAGGCATAGGGCATTTTCAGGACTTGGGCCGCGATTGCCTCTGCCATCTCTGCCTGACCATAACCGATTTGCACGCACCACATGCCGCCAGGACCGTCTATAAATTTTCTGCCCGTCTCATCATAAAGGTAGATGCCCTGCGCGGCCTCCACCAACATATTATCATAGCCACGCCAAGCATTCATATCGTGCCAAGGGTGCAAGAAATGCTCCCGATCAAAGGCGTGTAACTCTTCTGGCGATGGTGAATTTTGCATGAAACCTCTTTTTATTCCAGCTGCGCGGGCTCTATTTTTGGGGCAAAGCCTCAACGGGGCCGTCGGCTTTGACCCACGCCGTAAAGCCGCCGGCGATATGGGCCACGGGCGCCAGGCCCATATCTTGCGCCACTTTCGCACTTAAGGCCGAACGCCAAGCGCTGGCGCAATAGAACACATAGGTCTTATCTTGGTTGAAAATCTCTTTGTGATAGGGGCTGGCCGGATCAATCCAAAACTCCAGCATCCCGCGCGGGCAGGAAAAAGCGCCGGGGATCTTTCCCGTGCGTTGCAGCTCGCGGATATCGCGTAGATCCACAAGGACGTGATCGGGGCTGTCAATGAGCGTCCGGGCCTGTTCGACAGTCAGGGTGGTCACCTCCGCATTGGCGGCCGCGACCAAGTCTTTGACGGATGTTGTAATCACTTGGGTCATAGTTTGCCTCCTTAGGATATTGGTAGCCTATAGGGCGCAGATTGCAATGACCTGCTCGCAGCGCTGATATCTGCGCAAAACAGCGGGATTTTGACATGGTTTCGTCGTTAATGGCGTTTCGGTGATGGGGCGGATTTGCCTAGAATAGGGTGGACGACCAAACCGGAGTAGATATGGCGCGACGAAAATCAACGATCGGGGCTCGGGCTCGGCAAGCGGGTGAGGACGGGATTGGCACCGCGCCGCCCAGCCCCTATTTGCAAAGGCGCTTGGCGTTTTTCGACCCTTTAGATGACGCCACTATGGCGCAGCTTGAGGCTCAGGTTGATTGGTTGATGCAAGACATTGGCATTGCGTTTCGCGATGATCCCAAGGCGCTTGAGGTTTGGCGCAAGGCCGGCGCGCGGATTGACGGCGACCGGGTGCGCATGGAGGCGGCTCAGGTTCGCGCTTTGTGCAAGACCGCGCCGCGGGAATTCACCCAGATTGCCCGCAACAGAACCCGTGATGTGGTGATTGGCGGGCAAAATCAAGTCTTTGCACCGATCTATGGCGCGCCATTCGTGCGCGATTTGCAACAGGGTCGGCGCTATGGGGATCTCGACAGTCTTGAGAAATTGATCAAGCTGACCTATATGCACCCCAATTTACATCACGGCGGCTTGGTTATTTGTGAACCCTGCGATGTGCCGGTGAGCAAGCGTCATTTGGATATGCTCTATCTGCATATGACCTGTTCGGACAAACCGCATCTGGGCGCGATTACCGAACAAAGCCGGGCGCAGGACAGCGTTGACATGGCTGAGATTGTTTTTGGTCGGGAGGTGATGGATCAACAGTGTGTGATCATGGGCAATGTGAACACAAATTCACCGCTTTTGGTCGACAAGGTGGTCACCCAAGCGATTGAGACCTATTGCAGCCGTGGGCAGGGGATCGTGGTGGTGCCCTTTATCTTATCGGGGGCTATGGGACCGGTCAGCACAGCGGCTTCGGTCACGCAAGCCATGGCCGAGGCGCTGATGTGCTGCGCCTTTTCGCAATTGATCCGCCCTGGCGCGCCGTTTGTCTTGGGCAATTTTCTGAGCTCCATGAGCCTGAAATCTGGCGCACCAACCTTTGGCATGCCGGAACCCATCTTGTCGAACTATGCCATTGGTCAAATGGCGCGGGCTGCGGGCCTGCCGCTGCGCTGTGGTGGATCGCTGACCGCAAGCAAAATTGAAGATGCGCAGGCGGCCTATGAAAGTGCCGATTCCATGCATTCGACTATGCTGGCTGGGGCAAATTTTGTTCTTCATGCGGCCGGTTGGATGGAAGGTGGGCTCTGCACTGGATTTGAAAAACTGGTGATGGATGCGGACCGTTTGGGGGGCTATCAGAAACTGGGTGCGGGGCTTGACAGCAGCCCTGAGGCGCTGGCGCGTGATGCCTATGGTGAGGTTGAACCGGCCGGGCATTTCTTGGGCTCGGCCCATACGATGCGCAATTACCAAACCGCCTTCTATGAGCCCGCGTTGAGTGACAGCGAAAATGTCGAAAGCTGGGAGGAAGGCGGGGCGAAAGACATGCGGCAGCGGGCCTATGAGCGATGGACAAGCCTGCTGCGTGCCTATGAACCTCCGCCGATCGACGCAGGGGTGAAGGAAGAATTGCAAGCCTATGTGGACCGCAGAAAATCGGAAATTCCGGACGCTTGGTATTGAGAGAATGGCCATGCTAGGCTTGGACAATATAACTTAAAAGACGGGTAGACTGATATGCCAGAGATTCAAAAATCGGAAAACGGAGGTGGAGCTAAGGCCCTACCGAGCCATGCGAAAGTTGTGATTATCGGCGGCGGGGTCGTGGGCTGTTCGATCTTGTTCCACCTGGCGAAATTTGGCTGGAAAGATGCGGTCTTGCTGGAGCGCGACGAGCTGACATCGGGATCAAGTTGGCACGCGGCTGGGCAAATTCACACGATTTCAAGCGATCCGAACATCAGCCGCCTGCAAGGCTATACCATTGACCTATATAAAGAGATTGAAGAGCTTTCGGGCCATTCGGTCGGGCTGCATATGACCGGCGGATTTTATCTGGCCTCGAATAAAACCTGGTATGATTATCTCAAACGCGAGCGGTCCAAGGCGCGCTACATGGGCCTTAGTCAAGAGTTCATCAGCCCCCAGGAAGTGGCCGATCGCCATCCGTTGATTGATCCCAAACATTACATTGCCGCGCTGTGGGATGATCAAGATGGAGATTTGGACCCCTCTGGGGCGACCTATGCCTTTGCCAAAGCGGCCAAGGTGCATGGGGCACAATATTTCACCCATACGCCAGCGACAAAAACCATCCAGCGGGCGGATGGCAGCTGGGACGTGCACACGCCGCGCGGGACCATCAACGCCGAGCATATCGTCAATTGCGGCGGGCTTTGGGCGCGTGAAGTGGGACATATGCAGGGGCTTAACATTCCGGTGCAGCCGATGGAGCATCACTATCTGCTGACGGAAAAGATCCAAGCCATTGCCGATGCGCCAAACCGTCTGCCCTGCGGAATTGATTATGAGGCCAATATCTATTTTCGCCAGGAGCGCGACGGGCTGCTTTTGGGCACCTATGAGCAGCGCGGAACCCCTTGGAAAGTCGGCGGCACTCCGTGGGACTTTGGCCATGAGTTGTTGCAGCCAAATTTGGAGCAAATCGCCGATCGTTTGGAGTTTGCCTTTGAGCGTATTCCTGTTCTGGGAGAGGTGGGCATTCGGCAAGCGATCAACGGCCCCTTCACCTTTGGCCCGGACGGAAATCCAATGATTGGCCCCGTGCCTGGGATGACGAACTATTGGTGCGCGGTCGGGGTTATGGCGGGCTTTTGCCAAGGTGGCGGCGTTGGGCTGACCATGGCGGAATGGATGATTGATGGGGAGCCTTCCATTGATGTCTGGGCCATGGATGTGGCGCGCTTCGGCGATTGGGCGACGCCGGATTGGGGCACGGTGAAATCGACTGAAAACTATGAACGCCGGTTCGTAATGACCTTCCCCAATGAAACGCTGCCGAAGGGGCGGTTGCAGAAAACCACCGCGATTTACGATCATCTGGTGGCCAAGGGCGCGCGCATGGATCAAAGTTCTGGTTTGGAACATGCGCTTTGGTTTGCCAACGGGCCCGACGACGCCCATGAGGCGCCCAGTTTTGAACGCAACCGCAGCCATGACTATGTGGCGCGTGAGGTGGCCTCGGTGCGCGCAGATGTTGGCGTGATTGAAGTGGCCAATTTCGCCAAACATGAATTTAAGGGCCCGGGGGCCCGTGCCTATCTTGACCGGATCTTGGCCGGTTTCATACCAAAACCGGGCCGCGTGACGTTGACTCCGATGTTGACGGAAAAGGGCAAGCTCTATGGCGATTTGACCGTGGCCTGTTATGGGGCGGAACATTTCATGCTCTTTGGCTCGGGCACCATGCAAGAAGCCCATCGCCGTTGGTTCGAACGCGATTTGCCGGCCGATGTGCACTATCGCAATGTGAGTGAGGATTGGCACGGGCTGGCGCTCAGCGGTCCAAAATCCCGTGCGGTCTTGGCCGAACTGACCCGCGAGGATGTCAGCGCCGCGGGCTTTGCCTTTCGCGACACCAAAATGACCTATGTGGCGGGCGTCCCTGTGATCCTGACGCGGATCAGTTTCTCGGGCGAATTGGGCTATGAAATTTACTGCAAGCCGCAATATCTGCGCCGCTTGACCGAAGCGGTGGAGCTGGCGGGGGCAGATCAGGGCCTGCGCTGGTATGGCGCGCGGGCTTTGATGTCGATGCGCCTTGAGAAAGGCTGGGGCGCATGGGGCCTGGATTTCCGCCCCGATTTTACCGCCGCCGAAGCTGGCCTTGATGGGTTCATCAATTGGAACAAAGAGTTTGTCGGTAAAACTGCTGCCCAAGCCGTGAGACAGCCGGCCAAGCGGTTGGTGACCCTGACCCTTGAGGTTGAGGGGATCGACGTGTCCAACGATGAGGCGATCCTGCATAACGGTGCGGCCGTGGGCTACATCTCGTCCGGCGGCTATGCCCATCATGTCGGTCGCTCCATGGCCATGGGCTATGTTCCCACCCAGCTGAGCGCCGGTGGACAAAGGCTTGAGGTGGAAATCTTAGGTCACATGTACAGCGCCGAGGTCCAATCCGCACCGCTTTACGACCCCGAAGGCTTGAAAATGCGCAGCTAATGCGCTGAGCCATGGAGCCTGCGCCCCATGGCCAGAGGCTTTAATCTAGGGGTTTTGGCGGCGCGCCTCCAAGGAACAGATTGCCATTTTGGTAATCACACGGTGCCTCTTGCATCTGCAAATGCAGGTGCTGCCCGTCATCTTCATAGGGATGGGCGCGTGCGAGGTCTTCGTCAAACTCAATGCCAAGACCCGGGGCGCTGGGCGCTGTGATGAACCCATTTTCAACCTGGATCGAGTTTTTGATCAAAGCAGCATGGAAGGGGGTTTCAATGGTCTCGGCGATCAATGTGTTGGGGATCGATACCGAGAGGTGAATATTGGCAGCCCATTCCACAGGTCCAGCATAGAGATGCGGAGCCATTTGCGCATTATAGACCTCCGCAATGGCGGCGATTTTCTTGGTTTCCCAAATGCCGCCCGACCGGCCCAAAGCGGGCTGCAAGATCGTGGCGGCCCCTTGGCGCAAGACTTCGGCAAATTCAGCCTTGGTGGTCAAGCGCTCCCCTGTGGCGATTGGCGTGGTGACAGCGCGGGCCACCCTGGCCATTTCAGCAATATTATCGGGTGGGATGGGTTCTTCAAACCAAAGCGGTGAAAACCGCTCCAGCGCAGTGCCCAGCCGAATGGCCCCGGCGGTTGAAAACTGACCGTGGGTGCCAAACAATAAATCGGCCTTATCGCCCACGGCTTCACGAATGGCACTGCAAAAGGCAATCGATTGGGTGATGTCAGACATTGCCGGCATATGGCCGCCGCGCAACGTATAGGGGCCAGCGGGGTCGAATTTCACCGCCGTGTACCCTTTGGCCAGGGCCGCAGTTGCAGACTCCGCCGTTTGGTCGGCATTGCCCCAAAATGTATTCACGTCATGGTGCTCGAGTGGGTATAGGTAAGAATAGGCCCGAATGCGCTCATTCATTTTTCCGCCCAAAAGCGCCCAGACCGGACGGTCGCGATCCTTGCCCAGAATATCCCAACAGGCGATCTCCAGTCCCGAAAATGCCCCCATCACGGTTAGATCAGGTCTTTGGGTAAAGCCGCTGGAATAGGCGCGGCGAAACATCAGCTCAATATCTTCTGGGCTTTGCCCCTGCATATGCCGTTCAAAAACATCGTGGATCACATGGACCATTGTGGACGGCCCAAGGCTGCTGGCATAGCATTCCCCGATGCCGGTCACCCCAGTGTCCGTGGTGACTTTGACAAAGATCCAATAGCGCCCCCCCCAGCCGGGTGCAGGCGGGGCGGTGATGATCACTTCAAGATCTTGCAGTTTCATATCAATCTCCCAATATCTGCGCCGCCCTGCGGCGGGTTTTAGGCCTGTGCCCGACTACTTAAACACGATCACATTGCGCTTTGCAGATCCAGTTTTCGTATCCGCGATCGCCTCATTGATTTGCTCAAGGCTCCAATGGGCTGAGATTAACTCGTCCAGCTTTAGGCGACCTTGGCGGTAAAGATCCACGATCCATGGGATGTCGCGTTGGATCACCACATCCCCCATTTTGGAGCCGATCATGGCCTGAGAGGCCGCCGCAAGATTGCCGGCCTCATAGGAGGAAGCGGCGCCTGTCGCGGGCATGCCCACCATGATGACCTTGCCGCCACTGGCGAGGTAATTGGGGGCGGCGGTATAGGCGCCCGCGGCACCCACAGTGACAAAAACCGCATCCGCGCCGCGGCCCAGAGCCTGTTGCGCCTCAACCCAAGGGGCATCACCCGTGGCAAGCACCCCGTGGGTTGCGCCAAATTCCATGGCAATCTCGAGCTTTTCGGGCAGCATATCCACCGCGACAATGCGCCGAGCGCCCGCGATCCGTGCGCCCTGGATGGCGTTGAGACCAACCCCGCCCGCGCCGATGACGACCGCATCTTGGCCGGGGCGCATTTGAGCGGCATTGACCACTGCGCCCACACCGGTGATCACACCGCAGGCGATGAGAGAGGCCACATCCATCGGGATATCATCGCCAATTTTCACGACCTGAGTTTGCGCGACAACGACGCGCTGGGCAAAGGCCCCGCTGGCCATGGCTTGATGCAATTTGCTGCCGTCCGGCATGGAGAGCGGGCCTTTGTCCCCGTCATAGGCGGCCTCACAGCCTGTGGGCCGGCCTGTGCAGCAGGAGGGGCAGGTGCCGCAAGAGCGAATCAATGTCACCACGACCGCATCACCGGGCTTCAGCCCCGTGACCCCATCGCCAAGTGCAGAAATGCGTCCCGCCGCCTCATGGCCATAGACCGCAGGCAGCGAGCCACCCCAACCGCCGTCCAGATAGGTGATGTCTGAGTGGCAAATGGCGCAGGCCTCGAGAGTGACTTCAACTTCCCCAGAGTTGGGGCGCGCCAATTCAACCTCTTCGATGGAAAGAGGCTGGCCAAAGGCATGGGCGACGGCGGCTTTGATACGGGTCATTTCGGCTCCATTAGATAACTGCCCCGAGGCTAAAGCCTGTTGCAAAACCTGCAAGAGGTTTTGCGACATTTAACGGGTGGAATTTTGCCCGGAGATGCTGCCCCTTGGCCGGGTGGTAAAGAGGGTCAGCGTGATCGCCACCACGGCCGCGGCCAGAAGAAACGGCGCACCCGGCAAAAAGACCGGCCCGCCGGGACGCGTGGCGAGATAGAACACATAGGTCAGCACCAACGGGGCAAAAATGACCGCCAGAGATTGGGTTGAGGCGATGATACCTTGGACTTCCCCCTGCTGATTGGCTGCCGCTTTATTGGCCATGATGCCGCGCATGGCGGGCACCACAACCGAGCCAAGCGCGGAAAAGGGCGCGATGATAAGTGCCCAAAACCCAGAGGTGAGAAAGCCCAAAGCGGTAAACATGGCGATATTGAACATAAAGCCAATGACGATGGTGCGCCGCTCACCAAGCCAGGGCAAGATCCTGCGGATCAACAGACCTTCGACGACGGCCACGGATATGCCGAAGGAGGCCAAGGAGAGGCCGACCATGCCGGGTTCCCAATGGAACTGTGCTTTGGCGTAATACACCCAAATCGCCGGATAGGAGTAAAAGGCAAATTCATAGAGAAAAAATACCAGTAAAAATCGCGCCAGGCCGGGGATTTTACGGATTTGCACCAGCGCGCCCAAAGGATTGGCCCGGGCCGGATCAAACGGGCGGCGCAGCTCTTTGCTCACCGTTTCGGGCAATACAAAATATCCCAACAGGAGGTTGAGGCTGGCCAGCCCGGCGGCCGCAAAAAACGGGACGCGGAAGCCATATTCGCCCAAAAGACCACCGATCAGCGGGCCCAGTACAAAGCCAACCCCAAAGGAGGCGCCCAGAATGCCGAAATTGGCGGAGCGGTTCTCTGCGGTCGAGATGTCCGAGATGAAGGCTGCAGCGGTGGCTTGGGTCGCGGCGGCGATGCCGCCAATGACGCGGGTCAGAACCAGCAGCCAGATCGAATGGGCCAGCCCCATGACGACATAATCCACGGCGATGACCAGCAAAGAGACCAGCAGCACCGGCCTGCGCCCGTATCGGTCACTTAGCGAGCCGATGGTGGGACCAAAAAGAAATTGCATTAAGGCGAAGACCATGGAGAGAATCCCGCCCCAAATGGCCGCATGGCCGAGATCTCCGCCTTCAATGTCCTGCAACAGATCGGGCATCACAGGAATGATCAGGCCAATGCCCATGGCATCAATTGTCAGGGTGACAATGATGAAGGTAAAGGCCAGAGGTTTGTTCATGCCAGGGATCCTAAATTGCTTAGATATGTCCGGTTGCACGCAAAAAATCACCCAAGAGTGTGGCAAATTGCGCCGGTCGTTCAACGCAGGGCAAATGGCCCGCGCCGCGGATGATGTGAAAGCTGCTGCCGGGGATAAGCTCCAGGGTTTCGCGCACCAAATCCGGTGGGGTAGAACTGTCGTGATCACCGGCGATGCCCATGACCGGCAAGCGCAGGGCCGAGGTTGGGGTTATAAAATCTGTACCAGAGATCGCATGGGCGCAGCCAATATAACCCTCCTCGCGGGTGGCCAGCAACATATTAGCCCAAGGGGCCATCGCCGGCGTGCCGTGCATTTCAGGGCTAAACCACCGCTGCATCGTGGCGCCGGCCACCGGGCCAATGCCGTCTCTTCGGATGCTGTCTATCCGGTCTTGCCAAATATCTTTGGTGGCAATCTTAGCGGCTGTGTTTGATAGGACCATGGCTCGGATCAAATCCAACCTTTTGCTGGCCAGCCCCTGGGCAACCATACCGCCGATGGACAGGCCAACAAAGAGGCAGGACGTAATTTGCAAATGATCAAGCAGAGCTTCAGCATCAGAAATCAGGGCACCCATAGAATAGGGCGCCTCTGGACAATCGCTCAGACCGTGCCCCCGCATGTCATAACGAATGATACGCAGACCGGCGGGCAGCAAGGGCATAATCTGATCCCACAGCCGCATATCCGTGCCCAATGAGTTGGAAAAGACCAACGGAGCGCCCTGCGGGTCGCCCTCATCGCGATAATGAATATGCATTCCAGATTTGTCGAAGACGTGCATGTCTCTTCCCCTTTCGCCGATTGTCGCTATCGTTGGCCTCATCTTATGGAGGATTCTATGGCTATCACAACCTGCGTCTTTGACGCCTATGGGACTTTGTTCGATGTGGCCTCGGCCGCCCGCCAAGCTGCCAGTCGCCCGGAGAATTCCGAAATTGCTGAAAATTGGGCTAAATTGGCTGGAGACTGGCGCCTGAAACAGCTGCAATACAGTTGGTTGCGGGCTGTGATGGGCGCTCATACTGATTTTTGGCAGGTGACCCAAGATGGGCTGGATTGGGCGATGGAGGCCAATGGGGTCTCGGGGGCGCGCCTGCGCAAAGACTTGCTGGATCTCTATTGGAGTCTTGCAGCCTACGAGGAAGTGCCAGCGATGCTCGCGGCCCTCAAGGCGGCGGGGCTCAACACGGCTATTTTGTCCAATGGCTCGCCTGATATGTTGGAGGGTGCCGTTGTCTCTGCCGGGCTTTCAGATCGGCTCGATGCGGTTTTGTCTGTTGAATCTGTTGGAATTTTCAAGCCAGACCGCCGGGTCTATGACCTGGTCGGAAGCCATTTCGGATGTGGGGCAGGGGAGGTGCTTTTTGTCTCCTCCAATGGTTGGGATGCGGCGGCGGCGGCGGAATATGGCTTCGCAACCGCTTGGGTGAATCGCAGCGGTGAGCCGGTTGATCGCCTGCCATGGACACCGCACTATCAATTGCGAGATTTAACCGGGATTCCTCAAATAGCAGGGGTATGAAAGATGAATATAGAGATGATACGGGCCGCGGCGCAGCGGCTGGAAGGCCAGGCGCGGCGCACCCCGCTGCTCAATTCTGCCTTTGTCGATGAGATCGCCGGGCGGCGGGTCTGGGTCAAGGCGGAGGCTTTGCAACATACTGGATCATTTAAGTTTCGTGGCGGTTGGTCTGCGGTCTCGGCCCTCGCAGCTGAGGTGCGCTCGGCGGGCGTCATTGCCTATTCGTCGGGCAATCATGCGCAGGGCGTGGCGCTGGCCGCCCGTCTGCATGGGGTGCCGGCGGTTATTGTGATGCCGAAAGATGCCCCCCGATTGAAGGTTGAGAACACCCGCGCGCTGGGGGCTGAGGTGATTTTATATGACCGAGACCACGAGGACCGTGAGGCCATCGGCGCGGCCCTGGCTGAGGCGCGTGGTTTGAGCCTGATCAAACCCTATGATGCGCCTGAGGTCATTGCCGGGCAGGGCACCTGCGGGCTGGAAATAGCCGCGCAAGCAGCGGAGGTTGGGATTGCCAAGGCTGATGTCTTGGTCTGTTGCGGCGGCGGCGGTTTGACCTCTGGGGTCGCATTGGCGCTGGAGCAGGAGGCGCCTGATATGCGCGTGCGGCCTGTGGAGCCCGTGGATTTCGATGACGTGACCCGTTCGCTACAAAGCGGTCGCCGGGAAAGCAATACCCGCAGCGGCGGCAGCATTTGCGATGCCATTGTCACCCGCAGCCCTGGGGAAATGACCTTTCCGCTCATGCACGAGCTTTGCGGGCCGGGCATCGTTGTGCCGGAAGAAGATTGCCTGCGGGCCATCTCTGTGGCCTTTAGCCGGTTTAAACTTGTGCTCGAACCCGGTGGAGCCATTGCTCTGGCCGCTGCACTCTATCATGGGGAGCAGCTGAGCGGTGAGCATGTGATCTGCATCGCCTCGGGTGGCAATATAGATGCACAGATGTTCACCCGCGCGCTAGAGACCTATCCCAGCCCCTAGGCAAGCCGGGCGATGTCTTTTGAAACAGTATCTAAGACCCCGGAGGTCTTAGAAATTCTCGGGCTGTGGCAGGCCCAGGATATGAAGACCGCCATCCACCATAATGGTCTCGCCGGTGGTGCATTCGCCATAATCTGATGCCAAATAGACAGCGGTGCCGCCGATAGAGGCTTTGGTGGCATTGGCGCGCAGGGGCGTGTTGGCTTCGGTGAAGCGGAAGGTCTTGCGCGCGCCGCCAATGGCCGCGCCAGAGAGGGTTTTCATCGGGCCGGGAGAAATCGCATTCACACGAATTTTTTGCGGGCCCAAATCATTGGCCAGATAGACCACTGCCGATTCCAGCGCCGCTTTCGCCACGCCCATGACGTTATACCAAGGGGTGGCCTTGCGGCTGCCCTGATAGGTCAACGTGATCAAAGTGCCGCCATCTTTCATCAATGGCTCAGCTTTCTTGGCCATGTCGATGAAGGAATAGGCCGAGATTTCTAGAGAGCTTTTGAAGTTTTCGCGGCTGGTATTGATGAACCGTCCGGTCAATTCGCTCTTGTCGGAATAGGCGATGGCATGCACAGCGAAATCCAGCCCGCCCCATTTATCGGCCAATGTGTCAAAGGCCGCTTGCGTGCTGGCATCGTCTTGCACGTTATAATCCAGCACAAGATCCACACCCATATTGGCCGCCAAAGGTTTGACTTTCTCACCAAAGACATCCATTTGCACGCCAAAGGCCAATTCTGCACCCTCGGCCTTCATAGCCTCCGCGATGCCCCAAGCAATGGAGCGATCATTTGCAATTCCGGTGATCAGACCGCGTTTTCCTTTAAGAAGTTCTGCCATGATTTTATCCGTTAAATTTGCTCATGATTAAGGTCGCATTTGTGCCACCAAAGCCAAAGCTGTTGGAAAGAATTGTATCAAGCTCGACATCGTCTTGCCGTGTGGTGACAATCTCTGAGGCATCCAGCGCCGGATCGAGCTCTTGCACGTTCGCAGAGGCTGAAATGAAGCTATTTTGCATCATCGAGAGCGAGTAGATCGCTTCGTGAACCGAGGTTGCGCCCAAAGAATGCCCTGTCAAGGATTTGGTCGAGGAGATCGGCGGAGTTGATCCTTGACCAAAAATATTACGCACGGCCTGCACTTCGGTCACATCGCCAGCTGGTGTCGAGGTGCCATGGGCGTTGATGTAGCTCACCTTTCGGTCGGGATCCAACATGGCTAGAGCTTGACGCATGGAGCGCTCGCCACCTTCACCGGAGGGGGCCACCATGTCGGCCCCGTCAGAGGTGGCGCCATAGCCGGTCAGCTCCGCGTAGATTTTTGCGCCGCGTGCTTTGGCATGTTCCAATTCTTCGAGCACCAAGACACCGCCGCCGCCGGCGATCACAAACCCATCGCGGTTGGCATCATAGGGGCGTGAGGCCGTCTCAGGCGTATCGTTGTACTTCGATGACATCGCGTTCATCGCATCAAACAGGCAGGAGAGGGACCAATGCACCTCTTCGCCACCGCCCGCAAAGACCACATCTTGTTTGCCGAGCTGAATTTGCTCCATCGCATTGCCGATGCAATGGGCCGAAGTGGCGCAGGCGGAGGTGATGGAGTAGTTCAAGCCTTTGATCTTAAAAGGCGTGGCCAGAGTCGCAGAATGGGCAGAGCTCATGCAGCGCGTCACCATGAAGGGGCCCATGCGTTTTGGTCCACCGCGGTTTTTCACCACATCAAAGGCCGCGTGAAAATTCGCGGTCGAAGGGCCACCAGAGCCCATGATCAACCCGGTGCGGACATTTGAAACTTCATTTTCCTCAAGGCCGGAATCGGCAATTGCCTGCTCCATGGCCAGATAGTTGTAGCCTGCACCCGTGCCCATAAAGCGCATGTGGCGCTTATCTATATGATCAGCAGGGTTGATTTTAGGAATGCCTGCAACCCGGCTGCGAAAGCCGTTCTCTGCATATTCTGGTTCAAAAGCAATCCCAGACCGACCCGCCTTCAGCGCATCGGTCACTTCGTCGAAATTATTGCCAATGGGTGAGACAATACCCAGGCCTGTGATGACTACACGGCGCATGTGATCCCCTTAGTTTAATCGGTGAACAAGCCAACTTTCATGTTGGCTGTTGTATAAATTTCTTTGCCATCTGCAAACATGCGGCCGTCCGCCATGCCCAGTTTCAGCTTGCGATCGATAACACGCGTGAAGTCAACATGATAGGTGATCATTTTGACTTCTGGGGTGACCATATCCGTGAATTTCACCTCGCCAACACCCAAGGCCCGTCCGCGCCCGGGCATGCCGCGCCAGCCTAAGTTAAATCCGGTCAACTGCCACAGCGCATCCAGCCCCAGACAGCCGGGCATAACCGGGTCGCCCGGGAAGTGGCACTTAAAAAACCAAAGCTCAGGATGAATGTCGAATTCGGCAATGACATGCCCCTTGCCGTGCAGACCACCATCGCTGCTGATCTCCGTCACGCGGTCCATCATCAACATTGGCGGTTCGGGCAATTGCGCATTGCCCTGGCCGAAGAGCTCACCACGGGCGCATTTCAAAAGACCGTCTTTGTCGAAAGAGGTCGGAAAATCTGATGGCATATTGGGCTCCTGCTTTAGTGTAACGGTTTTGCTTACAGCTCTATATACGTCTGAGGGCATGAGGCAAGGCCGCCTGGGCCTTATGATTTCACTATGCTGGCTGATATTTTGAACTTTTGCCATTGAAAATTAGTCCCAAGGCGTCATATTGGGCCCATGGATCACACAAACGCTCAGGTTGAAACTCATCGGCTCGTCGACCAATGGTTGGCCAAGGGCGGGTTGCGTCCAACGCGGCAGCGGGTGATTTTGGCGCGGCGCTTGATCGGAGATGGCAAAAATCGGCATGTAACCGCCGAAAGCCTGTTTGCCGCGAGCAATGATCACGCCGATAAGGTCTCTTTGGCTACGGTCTATAATACTCTGCGGGCCTTTTGTGATGCGGGTTTGATGCGTGAAATTACTGTGGATGGCGCGAAAAGCTATTTCGACACCAATATGACGGATCATCCACATTTTTATTGGGAAGACAGCGCCGAGTTGGTGGACGCCCCGGCAGACCAATTAAAAATCTTGGCACTGCCTGACGCACCAGAGGGGGCGGAAATTGCTAAAGTCGATGTGGTTATTCGGCTGCGCCGCAAGTCTTAGCACTTGGCTTAAAACCACTGCCCCGGTTCCATAAAACCCAGATCCATCAATTGCTGTGAATGCCATTTAAACTGTTCCGATCCCGGCCAGCGAAAACTGGAAATGGCATGGCGGCTGCCGGGATTATGACGCAACGCTTTGGCGGCCCGAAACGAGCAAACTGAGGCGGTCAGGTTGTGGTGCCAAGGGCAGGAAATTGTGTTGAACTCTGGTAGGTTGAAGGTGAAATCAGGCTGGAATTTTAACCCACGCAGGCTTTGAAAAAGAGCCACGCGATCAATGCGCCTTTTGTGCCATGGAACATGCTCCTCAAAGCGCCACCGCAAGCCGCCGTAGATATTGAGTTGCTGCTCAAGCGGCCTGTGTTCGGCATCCCGCCGGGTTTCTGCGTAATACCCAAGCCGATCGAAATAGGCGTTTGTGACATCCACCCCATGCGGGCTGTGTCCCAAATGCCCCGCATAGAGGTCCACCACAGTCGTGGCGATCGTTTTGCGGCGCTCTTCGGTGTTGAAGGCGATGATCTCCCCAATGCTGCGGGATTCGCAAAATGGATAAAATAAATATTCGCCATTGTAGCCGCAATAAATCCATTGTTGGGGCAGGGCGGAGATGATGGCATTCATCTCTTGGCTGATATCGGAGGAGGATTTTGCAGCCCGCGCAATGAAGGCCACTTCAGCCGGCAGATCTGCGGGGCGGGTAAATGGAACATCGGCCAGCACCACCGTCTGACGGAACCCTAATTTGATATGATGGGCGACTGTATGGGTCAGCTCGATATCGTCTTGTGCAAATATAAAAGCAAAAGGGCCTTTGGGCGCATGGGCTTTGGCCCAGTTTAAATACGTCTTCAGCGTTGGGAACTGCATGAAATTGCCTAAATAAAATTTTGCGATAAAATCCCTTAAATTCACACGCATTGCAAGGGAGGAATTCACGCGGTATCAGCGCCGCACGCATGCCCTGCCGAAAAAGGATTTGACCATGGCCGAT
>Ga0075466_1000270_pt1 | contig 18760 bp, 20 predicted proteins | sample DEB08_DNA_16_FD_71486 | JGI IMG/M metagenome (GOLD analysis project Ga0075466, IMG submission 71486) | Aqueous microbial communities from the Delaware River and Bay under freshwater to marine salinity gradient to study organic matter... | ecosystem: Environmental > Aquatic > Marine > Coastal ... | reverse complement strand
GTTCTGTGCGCCACTTGCCAAAGTCCACCAGAGCTTTGGCATTGATATTGGCTACATCATATGAACCGAAGAACGGAATGAGATACTTATCAAGGGCAGTGATGTAATCTTTGTAGACGATGTGACCGCTGCCAGAGCGTAGTTCTTCTTGCATCCTGTCTCGTGCAAATTCTGCCACTCGACGAAACTTGCGTGTGCTTTGCGGCAGGTTGTTTTTGAGACGATCTTCAGATGTGTAGAAAAACTTCATCGCGACTTCTGTGGCGCGTTCTATGCTTTCTGTCTTGGTCGAAAATCTATGCCAAGAGCCATCAGCCAGTTTAACCCGTGCTTGCCACTTTGCACTGCCAGGCCTTGTATCCAGTCGAATGTGTTCGCTGACTTTGATGGTTCTCTTGGTCTCCTTCATAACCCAAGTGTACGATCAAAAGTCTCAAAGGAAAACGAAACTTTGCGTCTGTGATTACTGAGTTCGCAAAATCTTTGCTGGCAAACAGCAGAAAAGTGCCGTGCGAGCACAAATTGCTGGCAAACACGGTAAGTGCAATCACTGTGTTCAACACGGTGATTCTGCGCACACATACGCAGAAAACTGTGTATCGACTGTGTATGAGATAATTGTGAGGAAAAAAGCGGCTAAGTGCTTGATTTTATTGGAGGCGGGTACCGGAATCGAACCGGTGTACACGGATTTGCAATCCGCTGCATAACCACTCTACCAACCCGCCTCAATGCCTTCAAACCTTGGTTTTGGGGCGATCACCTGTGCTGCTTTGGCCTTGGTTATGAAGGCGTTTTGAAAGCAGATCGAGTGATCTGCGGCGTTATTGTCTTTTTTACTGCGCTTGTCCAGTCCGCAATTGTGCTCTTTGGAGGCGGAGGGCGCATTCTTTTTCGTCGCTCACTCTGCTCACTGCCGTATGCCGGAAAAGCGTTGGGCCCAGTCATCACGTTGCTCATCGGTGATTTTGGCGAAAAGGTTTTCGGGCACGGTGAAGGCATCGCCCGCCGCGCAGCGGGTGAGCGCTTGGGCGAGGTCTTCGGGCCAGCGCGGGTCGGTTTGGCCCATCGCCTGGCCCAGGGTTTGCGCCGCATCTGGGATGAAGGGGGCTGAGAGTTGGCCGTAGAGCGCAATGAGGTTGAGCGACAGGCGGATGATGCCCGCGGCTTCCTCGGGATTGGTTTTATACACGGCCCAGGGTTCTGCGGCTTGCAAATATTCATTGCCCAAGGCCCAGATCGCCCGCAATTCCGCAGCGGATTTGCGCACTTCTACGGCTTCCATATGGGTTTGATAGGCCTCTAGGCGCGTTTGTAAATCCGCAATCAGCGCGGTTTCACGCGGGCCATAGCTGCCCCCCTCTGGCACGGTTTCGCCGAATTTGGAGCGGCAAAATTTGGTGACACGAGAGACGAAATTGCCCAGCACATCCGCCAGATCTTTGTTCACATCCGCTTGGAAATTGTCCCAGGTGAACTCGCTGTCGGAGGTTTCCGGTGCATGGCTGAGAAGCCACCATCGCCAGTAGTCGGGCGGCAGGATCTCAAGCGCTTGATCCATAAAGATGCCGCGCCCTTGGCTGGTGGAGAACTGCCCACCGTCATAGTTGAGGTAGTTAAATGATTTGATGTAATCGACCAGCTTCCATGGCTCGCGAGAGCCCAGAATTGTGGCCGGGAATGAGAGGGTGTGGAAGGGCACATTGTCCTTGCCCATAAACTGCACATAGCGCACGTCCGCAGCGCCTTTATCGGTGCGCCACCAGCGCTCCCAGTCGGCGCCTTTACCGGCATCCACCCATTCGCGGGCGGAGGCGATATATTCAATTGGTGCGTCAAACCAGACGTAGAAAACTTTGCCTTCCATTCCAGGCCAGGGCGCATCGCCGCGCCGGACGGGAACGCCCCAATCAAGGTCGCGGGTAATGCCGCGGTCTTGCAATCCATCACCGTCATTGAGCCATTTTTTCGCGATGGACGTGGTCAGCACCGGCCAATCGGTTTTTTGCGCAATCCAATCACTGAGCTCTTGGCGCAAAGAGGATTGCCGCAGATACAGGTGGCGTGTGTTGCGCACTTCGAGGTCGGTCGAGCCAGATACGGCTGAGCGCGGCTCAATGAGATCGGTTGGCTCCAACTGTTTCGTGCAATTTTCGCATTGATCGCCACGCGCTTTGTCATAACCGCAGTTGGGGCAGGTGCCTTCGATGTAACGATCTGGCAAAAAGCGCCCGTCCGCGTGGGAATAGACTTGCTGCTCATCGACCTCGGCAATTAAGCCTTGATCTGCAAGACGCCCGGCGAAATGCTGTGTCAGCTCTTTGTTTTGTGCCGATGAGCTGCGACCGAAGTGGTCGAAAGACAGGCGAAACCCGTCAGCAATCTTGGCCTGCACCGCATGCATATCGGCGCAATATTCTTCAACCGGCTTGCCAGCTTTCGCGGCGGCGAGCTCTGCTGGGGTGCCGTGTTCATCGGTGGCGCAGAGAAACAAGACCTCATTGCCTCGCGCCCGATGGTAGCGGGCAAAAAGATCTGCAGGCAGCTGGCTGCCCACAAGGTTGCCGAGGTGTTTGATCCCGTTGATATAGGGAATGGCTGATGTGATCAGGATACGTTTCATAATGCCGTCCAAATAAAGTTGGCCCTATTTAACCCTGTGCGGCCCGAAAGCCCAGCCCTAAGGCTTAGAAGATGAGCCCGGATCGCGCAGGATTTTTGTCAGCCGGCCAAGCATGAAGGAGGTGCGCGGAGCGTAGATGTAGGGTGTTTTGGACAGGGCTGTGTCGCCAAGCAGCAACCGCAACCCGCCGATGGCTGCCAAAAGCAGATGTGCGATGGCAATAAAGATGAAAAAAGAGCCGGTGCCAAATGTTTCAATCAATAGCGCGGCGACGATGGGAGAGGCGATGGCGCCGATGGCATAGTAAAACAAAAGAGCGGCCGAAAGTTCAACACGTTCATCGGTCGAGGCGAAATCATGGGCATGGGCCGTGGCGACGGAATAGATTGGCACAGTGATAAAGCCAAACAGGCAGGAGGCTATGATGACTTGCGTGACGCCGAGCGCGAAAAAGGATAGGGTGCAAGATATGAGCGAGGCAATTGAAATGCCGATGACCACCCAACGGCGATCAAACTTGTCTGCCAGCCAGCCCGCCGGATATTGCGAAATTGCCCCACCCAAAACGTAGCCGGCAAGAAATAGACCGATTTGCGAGGCGTTCAAATTGAGCTCTGTGCCATAGATGGGGCCAACCATTCGATAGGCCGCAGAGGTCAGGCCGCTGACCATAACCGCAAAGACGGCAAGGGGGGAGCGGCTAAGCGCCAAAAGAGGCCGTAGGCGCGGGGCGGCTTTCGTAATCGGCGGGCTGGCTTTGGTCAGGGCAAGCGGCAAGAGGGAGGCACAGCAAAAGAGCGTCAGGAGGTTATAGGCCAGATAGGTCTCAACAGAGGCCAAAGCACCAATCATCATCTGCGCTCCAAGCGAGGCAGAGATATCTACCACACGATAAACCGCCATGGTACGCCCGCGATTGGCATTGCTGGCTTTCGCCTGTAGCCAAGCCTCGACCACCGTATAGCAGCCCGCCACACAAAGCCCTGAGGCGACGCGCATCACGGCCCAGGCGGTGGGGTCTATGAGCAAGGTATGGCCCAGCATGCCAATGGCGCCCATCGCGGTGAAGACCGCAAAAGCGCGTGAATGCCCCACACTGCCCATCACCCGGGGCGCCCACCAGCAGCCGATGAAAAACCCAAGGAAATGCGAAGAGCCCAAGATGCCGATTTGCCCCTTGGTAAAGCCCTGTTCAAGCCCTGTGAGGGCGTCCAAGGGGCCAACCCCACCGGAGGACAGCTGCAAGAGGATGACGGACAAGAAAAGCGCCGCAAAGGATAAAATGAGTCGCATAGCGCAACCATCTGCCGGCTCTTGCGGAGTGGCAAGTGGGATTTGATCCTTGGCATGGATTTTTCGGGCTTGGTCAGGTCTTTGGTGGTGGCTCTAAACTTGGGGGGGCTGCGTGGCAGAGGTCAGCCGATAGCGCCCTTCATGCCGCGCCACATGCCAGCGGCGCGGGGGCGCGCTGCGGCTGCGTATGCGGGTGAGTTGCCAGTGGTCCATGCCGGCTTGAGGGATGGGGCCCATGTGCCAGCGGCTTTCGATGCCCGGTGCACCGCCCGTGCCGGGGGTGAGCAAAAGAGCCAGCGGGGCACAGCCGCCTTCGTGCGCGCCAGTCTCGGCCGCCAGATGCAGGCGCCGCACAGGGGTTAGGGCGGGCAGGCCAGGCAGATCGGCCACCACAAGCGGCACGGCGCTGCTGCGCAGGATCTCTTCAACGCACCACAGGATATCCTCTGCGCGTTTGGGGCTCACAAAGGTCAGACGCCCAGGAGAGAAAAAAGGGATGACCCCCTCTGCGTGCAGCCGATCTGTGCTCCACTCTGGTGCCACCCAAAACACAGGCCCTTGTGTGTTTTGCGCCACCATCATTGCAAAACTGCGCCGAAATTGGCCGCAAGCCTCATGGGCGCGCGCCAGCGTCAGGCTAATGCCCGGCCAAAGCTCCAATAGGGCCGCCTTCGGCCTGCCGACAGATGAAATCAGATTCGGGGCATAGGGTGTCATCTTTATAGGAGTACATTGTTCCCTATTTGTTCTCAAGATATTTTCAGCTTGCAGCTTAACAACCTTCGGCTAACTTACCTGCAACAAGGGGACTGTAGAATGAAAATGAATGAATTGGGTCGCAGCGGGATTATGATTTCCGACCTCTGTCTTGGGACGATGACTTACGGCACACAGACAGATCAGGCGGATGGCTTTGCGCAGATGGATATGGCTGTGGATGCGGGGATCAATATCTTTGATACCGCGGAGATGTATCCCGTCAATCCGATCACGGCGGAGACCCAAGGTGACAGTGAACGCATGGTGGGCGAATGGTTTCAGGCCAGCGGCAAGCGCAATCAAGTGGTTCTGGCCACCAAACATTCTGGCATGGGGATTAAACATATCCGTGACAGAGCGCCGATCACCGCCCGCTCAATTCCGGCGGCGATTGACGGCAGCTTAAAGCGGTTGCAGACCGATGTGATCGATCTTTACCAATTCCATTGGCCAAACCGTGGCTCTTATATGTTCCGACAAAATTGGAATTATGATCCCTCAAAGCAAAATAAAGCCGAGACGATCCAGCATATGCATGACTGCCTGGGCGCGCTGCAAGACGAAGTCTCGCGCGGCCGCATTCGCGCTTTTGGCCTGTCGAATGAAAGCGCATGGGGCACGGCGCAATGGCTGCGGGCCTCTGAGGAGGGGCACGGGCCGCGCGTCGCATCCATTCAAAATGAATATTCCCTGATGTGCCGCATGTATGACACGGATTTAGCAGAGTTGAGTGTCAATGAGGACGTGGGCCTTTTGGCGTTCTCACCTTTGGCGACCGGGTTTCTAACTGGAAAATACGCCGCCAATGCGGTGCCGGACGGCAGCCGAATGAGCGTGTCGCCTGAACTGGGCGGACGCAATACGGCCCGGGCCCATCTGGCGGCCGCAGCCTATATGGAGGTGGCGCAAAAACATGGGCTGGATCCGGTGCATATGGCATTGGCCTGGTGCGCTGGGCGCCCCTTCATGGCCTCGGTCATCTTTGGGGCCACGACGGCGGCGCAATTGGCGCATATCATCGCGGGCAAAGACATTGAGTTGTCGGACCAGGTGCTTGCAGATCTCAACAAGACCCATCGCGCCCATCCGATGCCCTATTGAGCCGGTTAATGGTGACGGCGCAGGGCGCTGATGGATTGACCAAAAGCTTGACGGAAGGCGCGGGCCAGGCTGGCCTGTGAGGTGAACCCGCAGGCCAGAGCGATCTCTTGCACGTTTTGCGCGCTGTCGATGGCGCGGCGGCGTGCCTCGGACAGGCGCAGCTCCAAAAAATAACGCCCCGGCGCCCGGCCGGTGGCCGCTTTAAATTCCAGTTCCAATTTGCGGGTGGAGATGCCATTGGCGCGGGCCAGGGCCGCGATTGTCGGCGGGCTGTCGATGAGGTTTTCCATCTGCTTCAACACGCGCGCAATCCGGGGATGTTTGCTGGAAATGCGGGTTGTGGCAATCATCTGCTGTGGTGCATCGCCGGTATGCAGCGGATCATAGATAAAGGCCGAGGCCACGCGCTCCGACAAAGCCCGCCCGTGGCGGCAGGTGATGAGATGCAGCATTAAATCAATACAGGGAGATGCGCCGCCTGTCGTGGCAAAGGGCGCGCTGATGGCATAGCGATCTGGCACCAGATTGACAGATGGAAACCGGCGGGAGAACGCCTCTGCATCCTCCCAATGGCAGGTCGCGCGGTGGCCATCCAGCAGCCCCGCCTGAGCCATGATCCAACTGCCCCCATCAACGCCCCATAGCTGGCAACCGTCCGCGACGTAGCGCCTTAGGGCGGCAATCAGGGGCGGGGTGCATTGGGCCTCAAGGCGAAAACCGGCGACAAGGATCAACAGATCCCCTGCAAACCCACGCAGCTCTTCGGTCTGCACCGTCATGCCCGAGGTGAGATGCACAGGCTGGCCCGCTTGTGATAAAAATTGCCAAGAAAACAGCCTGCGATCGGCCCTGCGGTTGCAGGCGCGCATAGGGTCAACAGCTGCGGCAAGCGACAGCGTGTTGCTCTCATCAAGCAGCAAAAGCCCCACATGCAGCGGCTTGCTACCCGCTTGCCAGATGTTATTTGCGTATTTCATCAAAAATCATTCGTATATTGGCAAATTTCCTTTTGCAACTCTCGCAGATTACTCAAGACAGAAGGAGAAGATCATGCCCTTAGAAATGAACCGTGAGGTCTTTATCACTTGTGCCGTCACAGGCTCAGGCGCGACGCAAGACAAAAGCCCCCATGTGCCGCGCAGTCCAAAGCAAATTGCCGAGAGCGCGATTTTGGCCGCCAAATCTGGGGCGGCGGTGGTGCATTGCCATGTGCGCGATCCTAAAACCGGCGCGCCGAGCCGAGATCCGGGAATGTTTCGCGAAGTCACTGACCGGATCCGGGATGCTGAGGTTGATGTGGTGCTCAATCTGACGGCCGGAATGGGCGGTGACATGGTTTTTGGCGACGTTGAAACCCCGCTGCCACCGGTTGCGGGCACCGATATGGCCGGCGCGACCGAACGGGTGGCGCATGTGGCTGAATGCCGCCCGGAGATTTGCACACTCGATTGCGGCACGATGAATTTTGCTGAGGCCGATTATGTCATGACCAACACGCCCGGCACGCTGACCGCAATGGGCCGGATGATGACCGAATTGGGGGTGAAGCCTGAGATTGAAGCCTTTGACACCGGTCATCTTTGGTATGCCAAGCAATTGGTTTCCGACGGGGTGCTTGAAGCCAATGCTTTGGTCCAGCTGTGCATGGGCGTGCCCTGGGGGGCGCCCGATGATCTCAACACCTTGATGGCCATGGTCAACAATATTCCCGACGGTTGGACCTTTAGCGCCTTCGGACTGGGGCGCCATCAAATGCCGATGGTGGCCGCTTCGGTTCTGGCCGGGGGCAATGTCCGCGTGGGCTTGGAAGATAATCTGATGCTTGACCGCGGGGTTTTGGCGCAGAACTACCAGCTGGTTGATCGGGCCGTCAGCTTGATCGAAAATCTGGGCGCGCGGGTCATTGGCCCGGCAGAGGTGCGCGAAAAGCTGGGGCTTGTGAAGCGCGCGCCGGTTGGTAAGTGAGATTTTGAAGTTGATGTAATTAGATAGGGGTTTGCTATGACACAGGTTGCAGCAATCATCGGAGGTGGAGTTATCGGCGGTGGCTGGGCCGCGCGCTTTTTGCTCAACGGGTGGGACGTGCGTGTCTTTGATCCTGACCCCGAGGCTGAGCGCAAAATTGGCGAGGTGCTGGCCAATGCTCGCCGCTCCTTGCCGGGGCTCTATGAGGCCCCCTTGCCCGCCGAAGGGCGCTTGAGCTTTCATTCAGAAATTTCTGAGGCGGTGACCGGAGCCGCCTGGATCCAGGAAAGCGTGCCTGAGCAACTGGCTATGAAGCAAAAGGTCTATCGGGCCATTCAAGCCCATTGTGATCCTGCGGCGGTTTTGGGCTCTTCAACCTCTGGATTTAAGCCCTCTGAGCTGCAAGAGGCGGCCCTGCGCCCGGCGCAAATCATGGTGTGCCATCCTTTCAACCCCGTCTATCTATTACCGCTGATTGAAGTGGTGCCGACAGAGCAAAGTGACATCGCGATTGTCGCGCGTGCGGAGGATATGTTGCGTCAGATGGGGATGTATCCTTTGCGGGTGCGCAAAGAGATTGATGCCCATATCGCAGATCGCTTTTTGGAGGCGGTCTGGCGCGAGGCCCTCTGGCTGATCAAAGATGGCATCGCCACCACCGAAGAGATTGATAATGCCATTCGCTATGGCTTTGGCATTCGCTGGGCGCAAATGGGTTTGTTTGAGACCTATCGCGTGGCCGGTGGAGAGGCGGGAATGCGGCATTTCATGGCGCAATTCGGCCCAGCTCTCAAATGGCCCTGGACAAAATTGATGGATGTGCCGGAGTTTACCGATGACTTGGTGGACATGATTTCTGACCAATCAGATGCGCAATCGGGTATGCATTCTATTCGCGAGCTGGAACGCATCCGGGACAACAATCTGGTTGGTATGATGCGCGCTTTGAAGGCGCAAGACTGGGGCGCTGGAGCGCTGCTCAAGGGGCAAGACCAGCACCTCAGCGCGCAAGCGGGCATGGTGCGGCATGTGGCGGATCTGCAAGCGGGCGGCTTGACCGAAACCCTGCGCCGTGCGGTGCCTTTGGATTGGACGGATTACAACGGCCATATGAATGAAGCGCGCTATTTGCAGGCCTTTGGCGACGCCACCGACCGCTTCATGGAGATCGTGGGCTGTGATGCTGCCTATATTGCCTCTGGCGGCAGTTACTTCACCGCCGAAACCCATATTCGCCATATTGACGAGGTACATGCGGGCAAAGTGATCCGGGTTGAGACCTATTGTGCCGAAGGGGTGGGCAAGAAAATGCATCTGTTCCATCAGATGTTTGAGGGGGACCGGCTTTTGGCCACGGGCGAGCATATGCTGATCCATGTGTCGCTTGAAACCCGCAAGGCCAGCGCGCCATCTGCGCAGGTGGCCCAAAACTTGGAGCGTATTGCAACCGCCCATCGCGCGCTTGCGCGGCCCGAGGGCCTCGGCCGCAGTGTGGGGCGCAAATGAACGGCGTTCTGATTACAGCGGGCGGCAATGGCATTGGCCGGGCGATGGGGCAGGCCTTTGCAGCAGCGGGCTTTCGGGTTTGGGTCACGGATGTGGAGCCCGCCAGTCTGGAGGCCTGCCCCGCAGATTGGCAAAAAAGCCTGGTTGATGCCAGCGATGAGACGCAGGTCGCCCGGCTGTTTGCGGATATTCAAAAGACCTGGGGCCGGCTCGAGGCGATATGTGCCAATGCGGGCATTGCCGGGCCCACGGCGGCGGTGGAAGAGATTGATTTGTCTGCGTGGCAGCGCTGCGTATCGGTCAATTTGGAAGGCGCCTTTCTCGCGGCAAAATATGGGGGGCCGATGCTCAAAGCTGCGCGCGGTGCTATTGTTTTGACCTCGTCGACGGCTGGACTATACGGCTATCCCAATCGGGCGCCCTATGCGGCGGCGAAATGGGGCATCATCGGCTTGATGAAGACCCTTGCGATGGAATGGGGGCCTGAGGGCGTGCGCGCCAATGCGATTTGTCCCGGTGCGGTCGAGGGGCCGCGGATGCAAGGGGTGATGGAGCGCGAGGCGGCGGCTAAGGGCACAGATGTGCAGCATATCTATGACGGCTATGCTTCTGGAACTTCAATGCGCAGTCTGGTCGCAGCGGAAGATATTGCCAATATGGCCGTGTTTTTGTGCAGTGCTGGGGCACGTTTGGTTTCGGGGCAGGTCATCGCAGTTGATGGGCACACAGAAAATCCAGATCCAAAGGTCTAATCGGCCACTGCACCCAGCTCTTGCAACAGGCCGTCGATGACTGCGGGCAGGTCACGCGAGCCTATTTCCGCTTCACGGATGAGCCCGTCGAAATGTTGGCTCAGCGCTTGGATGCGATCAGGCACGCGAAACACCAAATATTTTTGCCCGAGGTAGATCACAGCGCATAAGGGGCCGAAGATGGTAATCGGTGCCGAGTAAATTTTGCGGGCGTCAAATAAAGAGACCCGCATCACCGGGTAAAGTTGCGCGGCCAGACGGGCCAAATGTTTGAGCTGTTCAACGCGAATGTGCCGAGGGCAACCGCTGTAATAGCCTTCGGCACGGGCGAAGGCCTGCAACTCGTGGATCGGCAGGGCAATTTCATAATCTGATTGCGCCTGGTGCATCCAATTGAGCCGATCTTCGGCAGAGGCAATCGCGAGATCGATGGTGTGTCCAAGGCTGGGGGCATATTCCCATTCCAGCATCGGGCGAATTTTGACCATATCAGGCAATCCGGCGGGCACATGGCGGATTTTATATCCTGCGGCCTCTTGATGCCAAGCAAAAATCTGAGCGTCGATCAGCGCGCGTGGTGCATCGACCATGGTCATGGCCTGCGCCAAAATTTGCGGGAGGGAGTCCGGTTGATCGGACAGCCCCAAGAGCCAATCGGCAGAAACGCCAAGGCTTTGAGCGCATTGGGCCACCAATTGTCCATTGGGCAGTCGCGCTGTCGTGCCCGACAGGATTTGTGACAGGGTTGAGCGGTCCGCCCCGGTTTTGCGCGCGAGGCTTGACTGCGTCTCACCGCTGAGGGCCATGGCCTGTTGCAGCCGATGGCGAAAGAGATCGGAACGGGCGCGCTTGTCCATATTTGTCACTTTTGATGATTTTAATTAACGTACATGATTAAAATTACACAATTCTCTGAATTCCACAAGGAGGCAAAAGGATCTACTCTGCGCCCATGGCACCTATTCAGCGCCCGTCTTTGATCACCGAATGGCCGACATTTGCGACCCTTTTGGGCTGCTATGGCGGATGGATGGTTTTACTCTTCAGCCCGCTGTGGCTGTCTGTGCCGGGTCTGGCGGTCATGATCGCGCTGCAATCTTCGCTGCAGCATGAAATCATTCACGGCCATCCAACAAGATACCCTTGGCTGAATGCGGCTTTGGTATACGCCTCGCTCAATCTTGCTATTCCTTACGGCCGGTTTCGCGACACGCATTTGGTCCATCATACCGATGAGCGGCTGACCGATCCCTATGATGATCCCGAAAGCAATTATCTAGATCCGACCGTTTGGCACGCTCTGCCGACTTGGCTGCAAAGGGTGCATATGTTCAACGCGACTCTCGCGGGGCGCCTGCTGATCGGTGTATTGATTTCGCAGTATTATTTCATGCGCAGTGATGTTCGGGACATATGCGCAGGGCGCCGGGATGTGCTGCGAGATTGGCTCTTGCATATTCCAGCTGCTGCTCTGGTGATCTGGATCGTCATAGAGGCCGGCTATCCGCTTTGGGCCTATTTTCTTGCCGCTTACGGTGGGCTCGCGCTGCTCAAGATCCGTACATTTGCCGAGCACCGCGCGCATGAAGACGTGCAGGCCCGCACAGCTGTCATTGAAGATCGCGGGTTTTTCGCATTTTTGTTTTTGAACAACAACTTCCATTCAGTTCACCATATGTATCCGCATATCTCGTGGTATGCTTTGCCCGGCCTCTATCAGGCACAAAAAGAGACATTCATGCAGCGCAACCAAGGGTATATCTACAAGAACTATCGTCACCTTTTCGCGCGTTACTTCTTGCAATGCAAAGAACCGGTGCCCCATCCGCTCTGGCCTCGCACCGGGGGATCGCCTAAGTCTTGATCCATGTTATGGATTCCCATCACCCTTCTGGCGGCCTTGGCGCAAACCCTGCGTTTTATGTTCCAAAAGCGTTTGCGCATTGCCACGCTGTCAACGGGCGGCGCAACTTTTGCGCGATTTTTATATGCAGCACCTTTGATTGGTCTGGTGGCCGTCGGCTATGCGGTGGCGCGTGGGTATGGTTTGCCTGTGATGGATTGGCAGTTTTGGGCCTTTGCGGCGGCGGGCGGGTTTTGCCAAATCTGCGCCACCATGTGCGTTGTGGCCCTATTTCAGCAGCGTAATTTCACCATCGGCATCACCTTCAAGAAAGTTGAGGTTTTGCTGGCTGCCGGCTTTGGGCTTTTGTTTTTGGGCGAAGGCGTCAGCCTGCCCGCGCTGGGGGCGATCTCACTGGGTGTTTTGGGAGTTCTCATTATCTCGGACGCGCCGCAAGTGGCCGGTTCTGAGGGTCCACGTTTTTTCAACAAAGCGACGGCATTGGGCCTGTCCTGTGCTGTGTTGTTTGGCGCATGCGCCGTCTTTTATCGTGGCGCAACCCTGCATATTTCTGCCGCAGATGTATTCGCCCGTTCCAGCGTGACTCTCATGGCGGCAATCTCAATGCAGTTTTTAGGCATGGCTTTTTATTTGCGCTGGCGCGAACCGGGGCAAATCACCGAGGTGATCCGCGCTTGGCGCGTGGCCATTTGGGTCGGGCTGCTGTCTTTGCTGGGGTCTTTGGCCTGGTTCACCGCTTTCACCTTACAAAATGCAGCCTATGTCAAAGCTCTGGGCCAGGTGGAAATCTTGGCCTCTTTCGCCATATCGGTGTGTGTCTTCGGCGAAAAAATGCGCCGGAGCGAGGCTGTGGGAATCGCGTTCCTATCGGTTTCGGTGGTTCTATTGATACTGCTGCTCTGAGCCGTTCAGACGCAGAAACAGGCTTTCTTCATCTTGATTTTTGAAGAATGGCACTGAGACGGGTGGCTGGATCTCGCGCAATGCGGCCAATTCTCCCAGCACGATTGAGGTAATGAAGGGTAAATTCAAGGCGCGGGCCTCATCCAGCGGCACCCATTGCAAATGGGACAGCTCATCGGATGCGCCGGAAAAATCGTCTAGGTCTCCGGCCAGTTGATCGGCGTCCACCAAAAAGAACCGCGCATCAAACCGGCGAGGCGGGCCGGGTGGGGTGATGGCGCGAAAAAAGAAATACATTTTCTCGGCCGAGGGACGAAAGCCCGCCTTGGCAAAACCGCTCCAATCTTTTGGCGCATCCTGCCACTCCTCTGGCGCGCCAAGGATTAATCCGGTCTCCTCCCACAGCTCGCGAATGGCCGCCACGGCGAGGGTCTCGGGTGAGGGGCCGCTGCTGTCTTCCAAAAGCCGCGCGTGGCAGGTCTGCACCAAAGGCTTGGCCAGCGGTATGGTGCTGTCATCGGCATCGACTGCGCCGCCCGGAAAGACGAATTTATTTGGCATAAACGCCGCTTTGGATCCACGCTGACCCATGAGGACCTGCGGAGAGGCGTTCACGTTGCGCAAAGTGATGATTGTTGCGGCGGAGCGGATAGGTGTATCTGTCATAGACCCAATCTACTGGGTTTTGAGCACATTGCCAGAGGCGTCCGCTCCAAACCCATTGAGTCGGCGCGCCCATTGAAACGCAACGACCCCGCCCTTGATGCGCGGGAGCAGGTAGAGGCAGAGCGCCACGGACCCGACCCCAAAGCCCAGGGCCATGATCCATGGCTCGGGGCGGAACTGCACAAATACCACATGCAACAGCGGCGCAAGGATATGGCCGACAATTAATATCGTCAGATAGGCCGGCCCGTCATCAGCGCGATGATGATGCAGCTCTTGGCCGCAGGCGTCGCAGCTGTCATGGACTTTGAGATATTTATAAAGCAGCGCACCTTTGCCACAACTCGGGCAACACCGGCGCCAGCCGCGGAGCAGGGCGGGTTTTAGGGGGCGATTTATCGACATAGCGATCTCCTGTATCTGCGGCCCTTATCAAGCCATGTGCAGAAAATGACACTGGGGCAAACTGCCACAAGAATTTTTTGAAAATTTTGCGACGGAAAATTATGGCTGCTGCGTTTTACCTATACCAAGCGCAAAACACTGCGCGGTGCATATGAAAACGCATAGACTAAGGACAAAGATAATGAACAAAATTGCAATTTTCGCATTGGCTGCAACTGCGATGGTGGCGAGTGCGCCCGTGATGGCGCGTGAGCATGGTGGCCCGCGCCCTGATTTTTCTCAATTGGACGCCAATGGGGATGGTCAAATTACGCAAGCGGAGGTGAAGGCCTTTGGCGCGGCGGAATTTTCCAAGGCAGACACGGACGGCAATGGCAGCCTGACGCTTGAAGAGCTGACCGCCCGGGCGAAGGCCGACCGGTCGAAGAAAATGGGCAAACGGGCCAAGCGGATGCTGAAGCGTCTGGACAGTGATGGCAATGGCACGATCGAGCTGGCAGAGATGCAGGAAAAGCAAGGCGGGATGCGGATGTTTGATCGCATGGATGAGAACGAAGATGGCGTTATTTCCCAAGAAGAATTTGACGCCATGAAAGGCAAGCGGCGTGGCAGAGGAAAGCATAAGTCCGACGACGAGTGATACCCTCTTTTTGGCCGGTCTGCTCAGGTGGGCTGGTCATTTACCGAAGCCGTGAAACCCTCTAATCAGGACAGATGATGGCCCTTGATGCGAGTCAAAATCTTGAAGATGCGGAACTTCTGGCGCGGTTTGCTAAAGGCGACCGCACAGCAGCGCAGGTTTTGACGGCGCGTTTGGCGCCTTTGGTGTTTGCGCAGGCGTTTCGGATGCTCGGAGATCGGGCCGAGGCTGAGGATGTCACGCAGGACAGCTTGCTGCGTCTGTGGCACGCGGCGCCTGATTGGCAGCCCGGGCAGGCGAAAGTGACGACCTGGCTCTATCGCGTGACCTCTAACCTGTGCATTGACAGAATGCGCAAGAGCAAGCGTCATTCGGGCGAAGAGGTCCCAGACATGCCTGATGAGGGTCCGGACATGGCACGCCGCCTTCAAGATCGTGCCAGGGCGCAGGCGCTGCGGGCGGCGCTGGGCGATCTGCCGGACCGGCAGAAACAGGCGATGGTCTTGCGCCATCTCGAGGGGCTGTCCAACCCTGATGTCGCTCAGATCATGCAAATATCGGTTGAAGCGGTCGAGAGTCTCATGTCGCGTGGCAAGCGCAGCCTGGCCCATGCATTGGCACCGCAGAAAAAAGCGTTAGGATTGAAAGATGATGGATAAAGATTTCTCCCCCGCTCCTTTGGATGATCAAGATTTGAACGCGCTCTTCGAGGCCGCGCAGCGCGACACGCCGGAGCTGGATCCAGAGTTTCTCATGCGGCTTCAGGCGCAGGCGGCTGCGGCCGTGCCGCAATCTGCGCGCCCCAAACCGCCACGGCTCCGGTTGTTTCAAAGGCTCTCTGGGGTCGTGGCGCAATTTGGCGGCTGGCCGGCAGGGGCGGGCTTGGCCATGGCAGGGGCGGCCGGGGTGGTCATCGGTATCAGCCCACCGGATGCAGTGTTGGACATCACCAGCGCTTATTTCCAAACCGAAAGCCTCAGCGAGCTTACCGGCATCGGGTTTGAGGCTGAATTTAATTGGGAAGACACCTAGGGGATGATCATGTCACATAGAATGTTGAAAATATGCCTGGTGGTCTCATTGGCGGCCAATCTATTGGTTCTTGGCGCGGTGGGGGGCTTCTTTGGATCTGGGCGCCATAAGGATGTGCGCTTGGACAGCCTGTCCACCCGGCACGAGGCACGGCCGCGCGGCCCCGTGACCAGCTTGGGGCCTATCGTGCGGGCCATGGACCGTAAGGATCGGCGTGACTTAGGGCGCATGATCCAAAAGGCCCAGGGGCGGGATCGGCGTATGGATCGTGACTTGCGGGCGCAGATGACGGCTGCATTGGCTGATTTGCTGAGCAGCGTGCCATTTGATCGCACGGCTGTTTTGGCGGTGTTGCACGATGAGGTGATGACGATTGAAGAGCGACAAGCCATCGCGCGGGAGGCCTTGCTCGACAAATTGGCCTCTATGACCCCCGAGGCACGTGCAAAGTTGGCGCAGGCTCTGCTCAAAGGACGTAAATAAGCGGCATCGCACCTCTTGCGCTGGGCCTGGGGGAGAGACTATGAAGAGAGATATATGCGTAAAATGGCAATGATATGACCCCGGATCTCGCACAAACCCTGGCTGTAAAAGCACTGGCTTGGATGGTTGGTGAAGATGATTTGAGAGAGGTCTTTTTGGGCGCTTCTGGGGCCTCAGAAAGTGATTTGCGCGCGGGGGTGTCTGATCCTGTATTTTTGGCCTCATTGCTTGATTTTATCTGTATGGATGACGCCTGGGTCACGCGGTTTTGTGATGATGTGGGCATTGCCAATTACACGGATCCTATGATGGCAAGGCAGGCTTTGCCCGGAGGTGAACAGGTGAATTGGACTTGATGAATATTCGTGGGGTCATTTTCGACAAGGACGGAACGCTGTTTGATTTCCAAAGCACCTGGGGCATTTGGACAGCGCAGGTCTTGGCGCGCATCGCCGGCTCTGATGAGGCGCTATTGCAGCAGCTTGCCGAGGCCCTCGGCTATGACACACAAACCCGAAGAGTGCAGCCCGGCAGTGTCATCGTTGCAGCCACCCCGATGGACATCGCGGCGGTGGTTAAGGACTGCATTCCTGCCCTGAGTCAAGCTCAGATCTGTGAATGGCTCAATGAGGAGGCGAAAACCGCGCCGCAGGTATTGGTTACCGATTTGCATCGGTTAACTGCGGAGTTGCGGCGCATAAATCTTGGGCTTTGTGTCATGACCAATGATGCAGAGGCCCCGGCACGCACGCATCTCGCATCCGTTCAGGCCTCAGGTCTGTTTGATTTTGTCATCGGCAGTGACAGCGGGTTCGGCGCAAAACCACAGGCCGCGCCATTGCTGGCTTTGGCGGATAAAATGGAGATCCCAGCTGCGGCCTGCGTCATGGTGGGTGACAGCACCCATGATCTGCGTGCTGGCCGTGCGGCTGGAATGCGCGCAGTGGCCGTGCTGACGGGATTGGCCGAGGCGGATGAATTGGCGCCGCTGGCGGATGCTGTGCTGCCCGATGTGTCCCATCTTCCCGCTTGGATATCTGCGCAAAACAGTTAGGCTCAGAGTTAGACAGAAAATGTCGCAATTTGACCGCAAACTTCGCGGGGCTCGGGCATTTTGAAGGCAAGCAACCGTTGGAGATGATGATGAGTGATGCCCCAAGACGCCGGAGCGGAGGACGTGCTGGAAATACCCGTGGCAATCGCGGGGCGATTGAGCAGATGCCTTGGCGCATTGTGGAAAACACAGACCGCCCAATTGAGCCGCTGACCGAGGAAGGTATTGAAGCCATCCACGAAGGGGCGATGACCATCTTGGAAGACATTGGAATCGAGTTTCTGAACACGGAAGCGCTCGCGATTTTTAAGGATGCCGGATGTAAGGTCGAGGGTGAGAAAGTTTTTCTTGATCGCCATTGGGTCATGGAGATGATCGGAAAAGCGCCATCGGAATTTACCATCACGCCGCGCAATCCAGCTCATGAGTTGACGGTTGGGGGCAATAAATTGCTGTTTGGCAATGTCTCCTCACCGCCAAATTATTGGGATATGGAATTGGGCCGGAAAGTGTCGGGCACAAGGGAGAAATGCCAAGATTTTTTCAAGCTCAGCCAATATTTTAACTGCATTCATTTTGTAGGCGGCTACCCTGTGGAGCCTGTGGATGTGCATGCCTCCATTCGTCATCTTGAGGCGACCTATGACAAGCTCACATTGACGGACAAAGCGGCCCATACCTATTGCTTGGGCTCAGAGCGTGTCGAAGACACAATGGAGATGGTGCGCATCGCTGGCGGGCTCAGTCATGAGGAGTTTGAAGCCAAACCGCATATGTATACCAATATCAATTCTACCAGCCCATTGAAGCATGACTGGCCGATGATTGACGGCTGCTTGCGGCTCGCGCGGCGTGGGCAGGCGATTTTTGTCACACCTTTCACCCTGGCCGGTGCGATGGCTCCGGTCACTATGGCCGGGGCTGTGACGCAATCGATTGCTGAGGCGCTCTGTGCCATCGCGTTGTTTCAATATGTGCGCCCGGGAATCCCCTGTGTGATTGGCACTTTTACCTCGAATGTGGACATGAAAACGGGCGCTCCGGCCTTTGGCACTGCGGAATATATGCGGGCCACGCAGATGACCGGGCAAATGGGCCGGTTTTACAAACTGCCGATCCGCTCTTCAGGGGTCTGTGCCGCCAATGTCCCCGACGGGCAGGCGATGTGGGAGACCTCAAATTCGCTCTGGGCTGCCGTGCAGTCGGGATCGAACGTGGTCTATCACGCCGCCGGCTGGTTGGAGGGCGGGCTGATTGCTTCGCCAGAGAAGTTCATCATGGATTGCGAAGTCTTGCAGCTTATTCAGCGCTATTTTGAACCGATCATCACGCGGACAGAGCCCGAAGATATCGCCATTGAGGCCATAAAGGAAGTTGGATCTTCAGGGCATTTCTTCGGAGTTCAGCATACCCAAGATCGCTATGAAACCGCCTTCCACCAACCCTTCATCAGCGATTGGCGCAATTATGAAGGATGGGAATTGGCCGGTGGTATTTGGACGGCGGAGCGGGCCTCGGCCAAATACAAAGAAATTATGGCGGATTATAAGAAACCGCCTATGGATGAGGCCATTCATGAGGAGTTGCGGGCTTTCGTCGATCGCCGGGTCAGCGAAGGTGGTGCGCCGACCGATTTTTGATCCGCAAGGTCCGCGCGGCGTTTTCATTATTTTAACCTGCTTTTGCCACAGTGGTGCCGAACCAATGGGGAAGG
>Ga0075466_1000255_pt1 | contig 19201 bp, 15 predicted proteins | sample DEB08_DNA_16_FD_71486 | JGI IMG/M metagenome (GOLD analysis project Ga0075466, IMG submission 71486) | Aqueous microbial communities from the Delaware River and Bay under freshwater to marine salinity gradient to study organic matter... | ecosystem: Environmental > Aquatic > Marine > Coastal ... | reverse complement strand
TTTACACTATCCATAAGCTTCAGATTATACACATGTAGTGATACTTCATAGAGTGGCTTCACAAAAACCATAGCTATACTAAATAGAATAAACCCTATTAGACTAAAATAAAAACTTAAGAATAATATTATGATAGAATATAATATAGCCATTATGATAAAGTATTTGAGCCTATTATTAGCATTTCTTTTGAATCAAATATGAACGATCAGAAAAGCTGACATAAGCGCTAGAATAGATTGGAAAATTCAAATATTAAATTCTGTCTTTAGCAAAATAATACTCACAAGAGCCAATAAGTTTATCAAAGCATGACTCATGCCATCAAAAAAGAAATACAGGTGTCCAAATTTATGTTTTTTAGGATTAAAAAAATTGCTTACATCAGGACCGGTCATTTTATTAGGAGTATAATCGTCTATATTTTTAATAAACAAAAGACTCACTATATAACAAAATGGAAGTGCTCAGAACAGAACCATATATCAATCAAAATGAAATATTCATCATAACCAAAATGCTATTGCAATAAGTAATGGGACAAATATAGATATAATATCTTTACCAGCTGAGATGGAAGAGCTATAGAAATCTCTTCTGTCATCACTTATATTTTTTAATTCTTGAGTATGCAGCGCACACCAAAACATACCGTTTCAAAATGCATATATCATAGAGAATGAGTATGTAGCAATTACATTATCCTTTAATACAAATAGTAAAACAAAAGACAGAGCAAATAATAGGTAACAACCATAATACATATTTTTTACATTTTTCCTCAATACACTCATCATATAACCAACACCTGAAAATCAGATGGCTGTAGAACAAAAATATATAATGTTAAATATCAGACTCTCTTCTATTGAGCCATTAATTTGAAAAACATATATGTTAATAAATAGTCCTCCGATAATATTTCATACTGAGTATATCCATTTTAAATACACCATCGATCTATTAGAAAGTGGCAGTTTATTAAAATTATCTAGAAAATTTCGTATCATATATTTTTATTTCTACTTAAAAACAGTGATTTATCTCCCTTTTTAGAAAAGGGAGTACCCGCAGGGGGAGGGATTTTAAACCATATCACACTCTAAAATCAGCTCTGTAAATCTAACATCTTTTTATACACTCATTTTTTCTTCACGAGCTCACTATGAGTTCACCTCTCTTTTACTTGCCCATCCTCGATGAGGATAATATCTGCAGCAGACTTCACCGTTTGGAGTCTGTGAGCTATTATAATAACAGTTCTTCATTTGAAGAGGTTATGCATTGCGATAGTGATCTGTTCTTCTGAGAAGCTATCAAGCGCTGAAGTCGGTTCGTCTAGAATAATGATCTTTGGGTCTTTGAGAAATATCTTTGCGATAGCGAGTCGTTGTCTCTGACCTCATGAGAGTCTGATTCATTTCTCTCAAATCTCGGTTTCAAGTCAGTTTGGGAAGTCATATATAAATTCACATTTTGCGAGCTTAATTATTTCATCGAGTTTTTTCTTGGCTGGAGCTTTAGTAAGTGCATAGGTTAAATTTTCGATCACTGTTCCATCAAACACGCTCGGTTCTTGAGTCAGATACCCAATATCTTTATAATAACTCTTGAGTGAAACTTCTGATAGTTTCTGTCCGTCAATAATTATCTCTCCTGAATCTGCTCGAATATATCATGATATCAATTTAACTAGCGTACTCTTCCCTCATCCACTCACTCAGACTATAGCTGTAACCTGTTCTCCTGGAATCTTCAAACTAAAATCTGTAAACACATTATCTCCTTCACTATATGCGTAGCTTAAATCTTTTACTTCTATATCTCATCTACTATGTATAAATTCTTTTCATCTATCGTATCACTCAATCTTTGGAGTAGAATCAAACAAATCCCATAGTTTTTCTATCTTAGTAAAGTCATTGGTAAAGCCTGAGTAAAACTGCATAGAAGAAATAATAACATTATTCATGAGAGTCAGAGCTCCAAACAAGACTACAAATAATGAAATAGAAGCATTTCATAAAATAACTTGGTACCCTAAAAAGCTAAACATCAGCATCTTTACTATATTGATGAAGATAGATGGAGTATAGTAAAACCAGTGTGTGGGATTTGCCATAGCAAGATTATGCTTTACCAGACCATCAGAAACACTATCGATTTTATTAAGTTCTGTATCTATCTTTCATGTCTGGAGAATTTCGAACTTTGACATAATAAGTCGCACTAAATTCCCAGTATACTCGTTCCATACGTTCTGACGTCTTCTCCTATGAATGAGAGATTTTTGATTGAAATGCTCTCATATAGCATGAACCAATACATAAAAAATAATAAAGATAATTCATGACCATAGGTTTACGATCGATATCATATAAAAAGTAAAAACAATAGTAAATATTATTTTTAAAGCATTATTGAGTAGCTTATCTAAAAGTAGACACCAAACATCCATTCCAGTTCACATAATAGAGATCAATTTACCTGTTCAAATTTTTTCTGTTTCTGTATTTGAAAGTTTTATGAACTTCATAAGGTACTCTCGATGAATAACCTTTCTATATGCATTGGCTGTAATAACCCATCACCATTTTCGAGAAATGTAGGTCAGAAAATAATAAAACACCAATACTCCTGAATACCAAATCATGGTATTTATAAAGCTTTCTAAATCTTTCAATTCAATAAACCGTACTATTTTTTCTACAAAATAGATATGCATGATGGGGCCAATAGCCCAGATAGAATAAAAAACAATACCTGAAAGAGTTACTTTTTTATTCCCTCAAAAAGGACCTAAAAATCTCTTTGCCTCTTCCAAAAATGTTCGTTCTATCTTTTGTTTCATAGTTTTAAAATCAACTCTGTAAATCTAACATCTTCTTATATATTCATTTCTTTTTCACTAGCTCACTGTGAGTCCCTCGTTCTTGCACCTGTCAATCTTCTATCAAGATAATATCTGCAGCAGATTTTACTGTCTGAAGTCTGTGAGCTATGATTATCACCGTTCTTCACTTAAAGAGATTATGCATAGCGATAGTAATCTGTTCTTCTGAGAAGCTATCAAGAGCTGAGGTTGGTTCGTCTAGAATAATAATCTTTGGGTCTTTGAGAAATATCTTTGCGATCGCGAGTCTTTGTCGTTGACCTCAACTTAATCTAATTCATTTCTCTCATATTTCAGTTTCAAGTCAGTTTGGGAAATCATATACAAATTCACATTTTGCGAGCTTAATTATTTCATCGAGTTTCTTCTTAGCTGGAGCTTTAGTAAGCGCATAGGTCAGATTTTCAAGTACTGTTCCATCAAACACGCTCGGTTCTTGAGTCAGATACCCTATGTCTTTATAGTAACTCTTGAGAGATACTTTTGAGAGCTTTTGTCCGTCAATAATTATCTCTCCTGAATCTGCTCGAATATAACCCGAGATAAGCTTCACTAGAGTACTCTTCCCTCCTCCACTTACTCCAACAATAGCCGTTACTTGTTCTCCTGGGATCTTTAGAGAAAAGTTGGTAAATACATTACCTCACTCATTATATGCGTAGCTCAAATTTTTCACCTCTACTTCTCACCTACTATGTATAAATTTTCTTCAGGTATCATATCACTCAATCTCGGGAGTTAAATCAAAGAAATCCCACATCTTCTCTATATTTACGAATTCTTTGGTGAATTCTACATAAAAAGAGACCGTCTCAGATATAGATCGCTGCATGATAATAAGAGCACCTGAAAGTCATACCAATACTCATAAATTCATAGTTCATGCTAATATTTGTCATCATAAATAATAAAATGCTGTAAGTAGAAGTAATGTGATTCCAAAAGGTGCCGTACGCTTCATTATTACTCTATAAAATGACATTTTTTTACTGACATTTGATATTTTTTGTGTATTTTTATATACAGCATCCATTTCTCAATTCATCTTCCCTGTCTGTAAAATTTCCATCTTACTCATAACAATTTTTACAAATTGTTTCAATCTAATATTTCTATACTCATACCTATCTTTTCTAAAATATTTAAGTCTATTATTTGAAAAAATAGCAATAGAAAAACATAAGAATATTAACGTAAAAAATGCAATACTATATAATATATCTACCCTAGCTATCATATACGTCGTAAATAATATTGAAACTACCACAGCCATTCACTTTTCTAATATATTTGTAATTAAAAGAGCCCAAGTTCTTGATCCATCTCAAATAATTCATATTAATTTTCCTGTACCAACAAGTTCTGTTGTATTATTATCTAATTGTATATATTTATTAAGATATTTGTTATAATTATCAGCAATAGTAAAAGGAAGAGTATTCATCCATCACCACTTTTTTATCGAAAAATTAACAACTTCATATATAGTTATATATAATGTATAGTATATAATAATATCATGAAATCATTCACTATTTCCTATTTCTAGATGGTAGATGACTCTCTCTAAAAAAAGTACATGTATTACTCCATTTATTCACCATAAAAATGCTTGAATAGCATGCTTAAAATATTCTTTCTTTCTCAATTTCATTGGTTCTAAAAACCTCTTTGTAATTTCCAAGAATGTTCTTTCTATATGAATATGTTTCATTACTTTTGCTTCCACTTACTAATTAAATTAAGTGCCTGAACTGGTGTGAGGTTGTTGATATCGATATCTAAAAGTTCTTTTTCAAATCTAGACTGCTCTAGCTCCCTCTCCTCCGAATGAGAGGGTTGGGGTGAGGTTGGGCTGAGACTCTCAATACTCATCTGAGCATGTTCTTGTTCAAGGAGCTTCATCATAAGTTTCGCCTCTGAAATAACCTCTGGAGAGATTCCTGCTAGCTTAGCCACTTCGAGTCCATATGATTTCTTCATTCCTCCTGGGGTAATCTTTCGTAAGAACACTAAGTTATCTTGGTTTTCTCATACCGCCACTGAAAAATTAGAAACTGCTTTGAGTTTCACGGATTCATCAACCAGTTCATGATAATGTGTTGCGAAGAGTGTCTTGGCGTTTATCTTGTCATGATTTTGTTTCAAAATAGCCCAAGCCAGACTCATACCATCGTAGGTAGAAGTTCACCTCCCTACCTCATCAATAATAACAAATGATCTCTCACTTGAGTTGTGAAGTATATTCGCTACCTCTTGCATCTCTACCATAAAAGTAGACTGTCAGCCATAGAGATTATCTGAAGCCCCTACTCGAGAAAATATTTTATCCGTGAGAGGTATTTTAGCTTCTCTGGCTGGAACAAACAATCATATATGTGCCAGCAAAACAATGAGTGCATTTTGACGAAGAAAGGTAGATTTACCACCCATGTTTGGACCAGTAATGACATGAGAATATGATTTTTTATTCATGCTCAGATCATTGCTAATGAAGTCTCTTTGAATCTGTTCTACTACGGGGTGTCTTCCAGCTTGTATATCTATATCGTAGCCACTATGTAATTTTGGACGAGTGTAATTGTTTTGGTTGGCGATATACGCGCCTGATACTCAAAAATCTATAAAGGCTGTTTTTGTGGAGAGATTTTTTATGGTATCAAATTCACTCAGTACCTCTGCTCGTACTTCTTGGAACAGTTCATATTCTCGACTCGCTAGAGTGGATTCTGCCTCGAGAAGATCTTTTTCAAAATCTTTGAGTTCCGCTGTCACAAAACGACTCGCGTTTACCAGTGTTTGCTTATGCACAAAACTATCTGGTACTTTAGAGCTATTTAGCTTTGAAACTTCAATAAAATAGCCAGCTGCTCCGGTATATTTTATTTTTAAATTTGAAATGCTGCTTTGTTCAATAAGTCCGCTTTGGTAGTTAGCTAACCAAGACTTCGCATCTCCGATAATAGATCTATACTTATCTACTTTGGAGTCATAGCCATCACAAATAATACCTCAGCTCATTAAAGAGTTCTGTGCATCTGATTTGATTGATTGTTCGAGTACGTCAACCAACTTTGCTATACTTGCTATATTCATATTTCACTGCTTATTATATGGCTTTAGTATAGTATTTATTTTAGTATTTGCAATTTGCTTTTTGCTCAATTCGCTATATTCTAGGAAGCAATATAGTACATATTTTTACGAATATACATGATTCACGTAGGAAAAGACGATTCCATAATGGATATTGTTTTAAAAATGAACCACTGCCCAGATAAAGAACTCGTACTCGAGTTCGATTTTTGACATCCTATTCTTCACAATTATCTCTCACTCAAAATACTCAAAAACAAGGCCGAACCAAAAAAACTCATTATCACTACCAGTGATGTTTCGTCTAAAAAAATCGGGAAAAAACTTGGTATAAAATATACTATTATCAAAGACCCTAAATTTATAGAAGAAGAGAGTATTTTAAAGCACAATTTCACTTTTTTAGAGTACCTCAAATACGAGCTCAGAAACTATTATAACCAACTCAAAGGAAATATTAAGCAAAATAAGCAAGTAAACTCGCTTATGAAATATAGATATTCTGTATACAACGATAGCTTTGGAGTCAGTATATTTATAGGATGATTTATTATCTCACTGCTGCTATTTATATTTATATTTTATTTTGCGGTAAATAAGACCTATGTATATATCTCTCCCGATATTAAAATAGAAACCAGGTCTTCAAATTTTATATTTAAAACAGCTGAAGATGAATCTATCTTTGACTGAGAAAGTGTAATTCGCCTGACAAAGTATAGTGAAACCATGCGTCTAGAGAAAGAATTTTCGACTACTGGGATTGCTGATAAATCTACTAAAAAAGCAAATGGAACTATCACGCTCTATAACAAGCTAGAAGAAAAAATAGATCTCAAAGCAAATACTAGAGTACGAAGAGAAGACGGTGTAGAATATATTATCACATCTCGAGTCAGCCTTCCTGCTGCAATCAACAGCGATACAGGAACTATAGAGCCTAGCTCAATCACGACAAACATAATAGCTAACAACTATGATGCGTCGGGTCGATTTGTATGAGAGAGATGAAATACTGTTGAGGGAACACTTCTTATACTCCCTGGCCTAGAAGATGAGCTCAAGAGTAAAATATATGCCAAAACACTCTGAGAGATAGAAGGCGGAAGCAACAACTATGAAAGAACCCTGCTCGAACAAGATATAGAAAAAGCTCAAGACATATTAGAAACTCAATTAAAAAATGAGGTTATCAGAAAAGCAAAAGCAGCTATAGAAGAAAACAATAGTATAAATAATACTCAGCTGGACATACTCGGAGTTAATAATGCTATAGAGTACTCTGATGCAGAAATACAACTACCCGTATGAATACAGCCATGAGATCAGATTGAAAACTTTCGTCTGAGTGGAAACATATCGGTTGATCTCTATCTCTATGATAAGCAGCTCGTTATCAATAAACTCAAAAAAACTGTTAATGATGGAATACTCGACTGAGTGGAAGAACTCATTATGATAGATAAAGATTCGCTGAGGGTATCCAATGTAATATACTCTCTGAGTAGTTCTGTCGAGATAAAGGCTACCTCTGAAGTAGAAATACTCCTACGTCATAATTTTTTGAATCCAGAAGATGTATTTGTTCAAAAACTCAAAGATAAAATAATAGGACTCGGGACTCGTGAAGCTGAGACTATACTACGAAATACTGAAAAAATAGAAGATGCTCGTGTACTCAATAGACCATTTTTTATATCAAAGATTGTAAATATTCCTGCTAATATTATCTTTAAGATTGACGAGAACTAGGGCATTCAAAGATATAGCCTTCTCACCGAATAGTCTGCACCCATGACTCTAATCAAAAGTCTTGAAGTTGTTTTTTTAGTCGAAACACTTTAATACGTAGATTTTTTTCTGTTACAGCTTCAACATCTCACCATATTTTTTCCGCTAAAAATACTTGCGTCAACAGTTTTTCTCGGTTAATAAGAAACAATGATAATAAATATTTATTTGATCGACCTAGCTTGAGCAATTGATCTCAAAAATAAAATTCATGTTTCTGAGGAAAATATCTCAATCAGTAGTAATTGAGTTCTTTTTGGTAGCTATAATATTCAGCAAATACATAGTTTTGTAGCCAGCGCTGGGCTCGTATCTGCAGCTCTTTAATGCGAAAGGGTTTCACCATATAGTCATGTGCCCCCAGTGAAAAAGCTCGTTCTAAAAAAGCACAATCAGAAATACTACTTATGATAATAATAGGAATAGTGGCATGTTTCTTTCGAAGATGTTCTAAAATCTGCATTCACGATTTGGACATATCTTCTCACAACATAATATCGAGTATAATGATATCATATATACCCAGATTTGTCTCATGGAGAAAATCATTATAACTATAGAGTCGACGTACTTTGTTGGTAATAGTTTTTTTGAGAAAAGCTTCCTGTATTTTTGTACTTAAATACAGGTCATCTTCGACAATGAGAACATTCATAATTTACAAAATAATTGTAAATTTTGCTCCGGTTAGTTTGTCTGAAATAGAACTTTTTATAGTACCTCCATGTAATTCTACAATCTTTTTACATAAATATAGCCCCATACCTAAGCCTGAAGATTCATGATTTCATGTCTGATATTTATCAAATACATTCGCACTATCTATATCGGCGAATCCTTTTCCATTATCTTCTATAGCAACGTATATATTATTGCCTGTCTTAGCTAAAATAATACGTATTTTTCACTTACGTTTGGGGATAAATTTGAGTGCATTCCCCATAAGATTCTGGATCACTTGCCGAAACTGTACTTCATCAATATCAACAGATCAAACATCTTGAATATGTTTTTCAAATACTACATGTGAATTATTTGTTTCTAGTACAGATATCTCACTCATCAAGAACTCATTCAATAGCACCCTATTTTTATACAGTTTTGTCTTCCCGAGCTCAAGTTTTTCGGTCGTAAATATTTTTTTAGATAAATCAGATACTTTTTGCAGTTCACCCGATAGTACGTCTATATCTTCTTTGAATTCTCTGGGAAGGAGTTTTTTATCAATAGCCTCATTAATTTTTTCTTGCAAATCATAGCAAAGGAAAATAGTATTGGTAATAGGATTTCTTATTTCATGACCGACATAGGCAATAAACTCTTTGAGTCTATTGATTAAATTATTATATTCGATAGTTTTTTCATCTACTTTTTTATCGAGTGTCAGATTTAGATCATAGATCTTGGCAAATATATTTATATAGGTGAGATGTCATGTCAAAAACGAGGCAAACTCTTGCAGTAATTCAATCTCAGTGGACCTATAATAGTCATTGAAGGGTTTCTTTCATATGCTCAACAATCCCAATATTTCACCTTTTTGTTTATACATGGGTATATAGAGCATCATATCAGGGTTGAGTTGGCTCAGGATTTCTTTTTTTGAAAATTTATTTTTATTTTCTTCTATAAATACAACATCGTTCAAGAAAAAATTATTCACTCCATCATGACGGAAGTATTGAACCAATTCCGTTATATTTTCCAAGTCATCTCCCACTATAATACCTGTATTTTTTATATTGGTCTTTCTCAGAAATTCAGTTTGTAGAAAATTGTCTAACTTAACATTAGTTTGAAGAAAAGGAATCTTATTTTTCATTCACGTGAGTTGTTGCTGGAGCACGAAAGAACTATCATAATAAAGCTTAAATTGATGCTGAAGGTATCTATGTGTAGCATAAAATGCTATATTTCAAATAATAATATCTCACCATGAAATAGTATGATTAATACTCCAAAATATTAAAAAACCAGGATCCATCAGTATCAAAAGTTTCTTGAGCGTCAGTATAATAACAACAGACAATACGGCTGAAAACAAGAATACAACAATTCTTCATACCCCAAAAGATATTTTCCTAAATCGATACCTATGCATCGAATAGAATAATCATCATAAAAAAGGAATGAAAAACATTATCTGCTCTCTCTGCATGACCCAGATATCCATCGCTGGCAAGATAGATAAAAAAATTATTTGAAACAGCATGGTAACAAAATAACCAAAAGCGATATAGTTATAACGTATTTTATAAATACCTTGTAATGTTCGTCTCTTATAGATTATAATCCCTATTAATAGTACTAAACTGAGTAAATGAAGTATTTCTAGAAGTATGTACCAACTTCCTAATGTTTCATATGATTCGCCGTTTATACTATTATACTCTATCCCTGATATTATCTTATCTGTACCCATGATTATAGTAAATACCGTGGTCAAAAATACTATAAATCATACATGAAAGTATTTATAATGCTTCTTTTGTCTCGCATCATACATTCCATAAAAATAGAAGAATGCCAACATAGAATACAGAATCAAAAATCATAAACCATAGAGTACCTTTACTCTGTATATATCTATATGTGAATCTAGCTTAAAGAAAAATAGAAGCATATATAGTAGAATCCACAAAAACAAAAAGACTATACCCGCAACAAGGTATTTTTCATATGAATGTCGTATTTTATTTTTGGTTATAAGCAAGAAAATATAGCCTAACAGAAAAAGGACCGTTACATATACAACAAGTAAAATAGACATATACCTTAAATTATGACTCTAATATATTTAGATATCATACTATGTAATTTTTACGCATTCACAACACTTTTTATAGCGGCTGCATGTTGTTTAAAAAAAGAAAATGATGAATCTCATAAATTACGTAAAGTTGTTTCTATAGCATTAGGATGAGGCATAATATCAGTAGGGAAATTCATATTAATAGAGTTTTCTTGAAGATGATCTGTAATATGTAAACGTTGTCCTCATATGATACGATGCATACCGTGTACTTTATTTCCTATAATCGAATCATAGATTCAAGTAATATTTGGTTGATATTGAGATATGTCTTGGCATATTGTTTTCAAGAGGTGGTACAAGAGAGTCATCGATACGCATCACTGCTCTGCTCACATATTGTTTAAAGCCAGTATTTTATCGGGCATTTCATCACCAAGTACTCTACAAATTCCTTCATACGTCATACTTCGAGCATCTTCTCCATAAAAAGGTGCGAATTCTTTCGTATATATAGTATCAAAATCAGAAATATAGGCATTTATAAATCCTTTTACTTCACCCGTAGTATCTTTATACACTGTTAAAAAACTCTCATCAAATTGATATCTCTGAGTAATGTCAGAATCTCTATAGTTTTCATCAAATATGTGATTGGTACTATCTGATCCGCAGCTCGGGCAATCAGGTACGCCTGTCTCTAGCAATTGCTCTATACGAGTAACAGTGAGTATTTGAATAGTCCTGTCTAGCTCTCCATAAAGGTCTTGTTTTGATGATATCTCTTCACAATTATTACATCATATATATGAACCTAGTCCATGCGCCCACATATCTTGCTCTATCTCGTAAATTTTTTGTATTCATTCCTCTGTCATTTCTTTTGTATTTACATGTTCTACAAACCCCATCTTTCAAAGTGGAATAATATCTCATAATCTCGTCATAATAGTTTAGTTAATAATAAAATATATTCCTAAACTATACTATTACTGTTACAAAAGTGTTACTATCTTATATTAACAAAATATTAATTTTTAATTAAATTACCCTTAATTATTCCCTATTTTAAAGGAAAACTTGCAAAACATCTGTTTTAGGATATGATGTGTCTTATTATTTAATTTATTATAAAATATCTCAATAATGAAAATTACCATAATCGATAACAATCTGCAGCTGAGTAGAAGCATACGACGATTTTTTGAAAAACAGTGAGATAGCGTTAAGCTATATCACTCTAGATCTTCTTTTATGGAAGAAACAGATATCAGTGCTGATGTATATATCATTGATATTAGTCTAGAGGATGGAAATGGTTTGGATATAACTCGATACCTTCGAAATATCAAACATATTAAAAAACCTATTCTAATGATTTCAGGACACCAAGAACTTAATACAAAACTAGAATGATTTGAAATAGGAGCCGATGACTATATTGTAAAACCATTCTCACCTCTTGAGCTAGATGCTCGAGTAAAAAGTATCTTGAGTAGAATGGAGTGAGAAATAGATACGAGTCATAAACTCACCTATAAAGACATTGTATTTGATACTCTCACCAGAAGACTCACCAATGCCTGAGCTGAAGTGGAGCTATCAAAAAAAGGAAAGCAGATCACTGAACTGTTTATGAAAAATAAATGAGTTTTTATTTCAAAAGAGATCTTAATAAACTCTGTTTGGTGACCTAAAAATGAACCAGATAATATTCAAAATACTATCAATGTATCTATATGTAAGGTGAGAAAGAAACTCTGAGCTGATTTTAATCTTGTCACGATTAACTCAGAATGATATATTTTAGAGAACTAGCTTCATTTAAGCAACAACGGTAACACTTCTGTAACAAAAAACCAATATCTTAATAATACTTTATATTATTAAGATATTTTTTTATGAACGACACTCCACAAAACACACAATCAATCGTACTACCAGAACCATGAACTTACCAGCATGACTGGCAAGAACAATTTGACGGAGCAGATGCTTGGGGACTCTCTAGCAACATAGACGTCTACAACTGTGATCCTGATATTATACGAGATGCTCATGCGATTAAAACCTATGTAGCTGAATTAGTAGAGCTTATTGATATGAAGGCTTTTTGAAATACTGAGGTAGTTCATTTCTGAGACTGTGAAGAAGTAGAATGATATTCAATGATTCAACTCATAGAAACCTCGCTCATTAGTGGTCACTTTGCCAACCTCACCAACGCATCCTACATCGACGTATTCAGTTGCAAATACTACGATCCATACATTGCAGCCCAATTCACAAAAGAGTTCTTTAAAGCAGAGTACGCCAAGATTCTTCCAAATATTCGGTATAATAAGTAATAAAAAAACACTCCAAACGGAGTGTTTTTTTATTAGAAGCTATCTCTTTCAGTAAAATCTGGATTTTTGATACCTCAATTAGTTATAAATTGATCACATCATTCAACTGTTTTTCTTATATTTTCTTTACTCACTGGCCCCCACCTACTTGTTTTAATAATACATGATTGTCAGACTTGAGAATCATCCCATAAACGATATGGAATAGCCACCTCTTGATTGCTTGTATCATCGATATTGATAGATACTTTATACCTTTGCAATCGCTCTCACTCCCTTAAATCTTTATGCGTCAAGTCATATTTTTTTATTGGACTCCAATAAGGATTTTTATCTGATCATTTCGTAATGAGACTATCTATCTCTTCCCAAGCTTTATAAGTAAATGAAATATATGGATGCTTGTTATAACGAGTTTCATATACATCTTCATCTTTAGTACCATAACTCACACAACTCTTTGATGGTGTAGTACATGATCTGGTTGACTCACCACAAGATTGTACTGATACCCCATTGATAACTGCATGCTTACATCTTCCTGGGGTGTCGTAGCACACCTCTCTAGGATTATCATATCATGTACAATTTGAAGTATCTCTTACTTGTATAGTCTTTATATATTCTTGATAGGAGTCCCAATGAGCTTCTTTCATAACTCTATCTATAACTTTAAATTCATCATACCTAGAAGGTGTAATATCTTTTTCCCACTCTTCTCAAGACTGTTGTTTATATTTATCAATCGGTATGCTACACTGCCAACTATGCGATGCAATATCTATTTGTTTATCCACTTTTTCTATAAATCAATAGTGAATTAACCAACCACATCATCCCAATCATAATGTTGCTATAAGTATTCGTAATTTATTACGTATATCTGCAGAAAATACACTTGATCAACTCTTACTGTGTTCTGATCACGAATTATAACTAGAAGCTCTTCTTCAATTTCTCCTATTTGGTCTACTTGGTTCATTTCTTTGAAATTTACCTCTCTTATTAATTTTCTCAGGTTTCTCGAAAAGATCAGGACCAGCAGGTATATAATACCTATCATCATCTGATAGATTTGCTCATTCTATGACTCTATGAAGTTTTTCACGAAAATCTTCTACTGAATCTAATGCATTATCTGCAATATCTGAATCTTCTAACAGAATATCTTTTCATTCTTCATATGCTCAGTGACAATTGATACACATTGCCATAGCCGTAGCCTTATGGTCACGTGGATAGTTCATATTAAAGGAACTACATCATACGCATATCCAACTCCTATGATTTAAGATAAATGCAAGCCGAGAAGGATTTTCTATCGTAGCTTCTACGTCAGGAAAAAGCGCTTTTGCTTTATCTAAATCTTTTGGAGCAAACAATGTTCCACAATGAGCACACTGTCATTCAGCTAATGTAGTCGCTTCTCAACATTCTTCACATGTATATCCTAAATATTTCTTATTTCTATTTTGATATAAAGGTACCGAAAAAGTCTTCCCATTAGATAAAACAACATCTATGGTATCACTCCACTCATAGTGCTCTCACTTAGGTTTATTTGATAAAGACATATACCGTAGATAAAATTATATGTTATTATAATATATAATTTATTATATTTGTCAATATATAGATTCTTCTCACACAAAAAAACACTCCCTAAATGAATAAAAAGTGTTCGTTTTAATTATATAATGGCAGGCCCACTAGGAATCGAACCTAGAGCACGGGATTTGGAATCCCGGATTTTAACCGTTAAACTATGAGCCTAAAACTTGTCTTCCTTAACCCCCTTTCTCCCTGTCAGGGGGAAAGTACTCCGAAATGGAGTGGAAGAGGGATAGGGGGAAAATTTGGAAGAACAAATTGTTTTATATAGCGTATCTTTTGAAAGATGTAACTGTAGTACTTCCTAGGAAGTCCTTTACTTTTGTATTTGGATCAATAACAAAAGCTTGTTCTAGAAGTGAAATTTCAGATTTAAATTTACCCATTTTACCTTCGATAATCTTAACAAGAACATTTTCTGGTTTACTGGCCATTTTTTCATCATTTTTCATGATTTCTAGTTGAAGTGCTTTTTCTTTTTCTACGATTTCATCAGAAATATCATCTGGTGAAAGGTATTCAGGATTAGCAGCTGTAACGTGCATAGCCACTTGTTTAAGTTTATCTGCGTCAGCTGAAGCGTCTGCAACTACAAGTGCAGCTACTTTACCATTTGAATGAACATATGATCCTGTAGAACCACCTTCAACGACTGCGTATTCTTTAATTTGAAGGTTTTCCCCCATTTCAAGAGCGTAGTCACCGTTGATTTTTTCTTGAGCAGCATCTTTTGAAGATTCACCGTTCTCTTTAAGAAAGTGAACGATAACATCCATCATAGCTTTAAACTTATCAGAGTTAGCTAGAAAATCTGTTTCACAAGAAACAGAAAGTACGTATGCTTTTGCTCCTTCGCTAAGTATATGAATCCCCCCTTCGAGTGCTTCTCTGTCAGCTTTTTTAGCAGCTTTTGCGAGACCTTTTTTTCGAAGTTCTGCGATCGCTAGATCCATATCACCACCTGTTTCAGTGAGTGCTTTTTTACATTCCATCATCCCGATACCAGTTCGTTCTCTCAGTTCTTTTACCATTGCAGCAGTAATAGTCATATTTTTTTGGTTAAGTTGTATTATTTTACTTCAAATCCTTTTTTGATTTTATCTTCGATTACATCCATTCATTCTAGCTCAATTGTTTCACCTATGTATGCTTTATATCCTAGATAGATACTTGCAATCATATATACGACAAACATAAGAGTAGAGAGTCCAAATAAACCCGCTATAAAATTTAATACAAAGTAGGCTATAAATAAGCCCGCTCCGTATTTAATATTTTTGAGTAAATCTGGTGTTTTATTGGCTTCTAAGAAGAAGAGAATAAAAGCAACAAATGGTACATAACAAAGGGCATTTTTTAAATTTGCATTGTTTGATTGTGGCATAGTCTGAAATAATTTAGAAAATAAATTTATTTCTATAATGTAACTCTCTCTAAATTCTTTCTCTTAGTTAAGAAAAAGAATTTTAAGATAAAATTGAATTATTTTTCTTCAGTTTTAGCTTCTTCAACCTTTGGAGCATCAGCTTTTGGAGCTTCTACTTTTTTTGCTGGAGCTTTGTATCCTGAAGATACTTTCTTTCCTTCGTGCATTTGTCGAGGTACTTTTTGAATTTTTACATCCTTAAGTACTGCTTTAAATTCAGCCGCTAGGAATTCAAGAGATTTAACAGAATTTGTGTTCGCAGGAACAAGATCTGTAACAACTGAATCGTCACCGTTTGTATTAGAGATAGAGAAGATGTTAAGCTTAAGAGAATTTGCTTCTTTCAATGCTTGTTTCTCAAATACTCCATCTACAACTACTACAACTTTTGGAACTGTTTTCATGTCTTTTACTCATTTGAAAGCTCGGTCGAGTTTTTCAAGTTCAAGCATTTTAGCAGCTTTTTCTTTTTTCGTTAAAATATCAAGCGCTCCAGATTCTAAATCTTTTGCAAGTTTTAGGTAAGTAGAGATTCGTCTTTTAATGGTTTTGAAGTTAGTTAAAAGTCCAGGAACCCATTTTTCTGATACATAGTGATGACCAGTAGATTCAGCAAGTTCAGCAAATGCATCTCGTGCTTGAAGCTTTGTAGCAACAAAGAGAATTTTATTTCCTTCACCAGCAAGAGTAGAAAGTTCTTTTTTAACAGCGTCTAATCTTTTTGCTGTTTCAATAAGGTTAAATACGTGAATACCATTTACTGCACCATAGATGTATGGTTTCATTTGTGGAGACCAGTAGTTAGTTTTGTTACCTATATGTAATAGGTGGTCGAACATAGTGTTCAAAGCTTTTTTATCCATTTTTATAATGTTTATATAGTAAGCAAGATTTGAATTCAAATCTTTAAGTATATATTACTGTTCTCTATGAGAGATTCTCAATAATATATTTTTCCTCTTGTCCCCTCTCCTATAAGGAGAGGGTTAGGCTGAGGTCCTATTTTTCTTCTGTTTTAGCTTCTGTTTTCTTAGTAGCTGGTTTTTTAGCTGGAGTTTTTTTAGCTTCAACTTTTTCAACATCTACTTCAATTGCGTCTACTTCATCATTTTTAGCAGCTTTTGTAACTTCTACTTTAGGAGCTTCTTGAAGTGCTTTTAGAGAAAGACCAATTCGTTTTTTCTTTGGATCAAAGTTAATAACTTTTGCTTCTACTTCTTCACCAACACTTAGGTGAGATTTGATGTCTTTTACTACACCGTGACTGATTTCTGAAAGATGAATCAGACCTTGAATACCTCCTGTAAGATCCATGAATGCACCAAATTGAGCAATTCGTGAAATAGGAGCTTTCACTGTATCACCAAGTTTAATTTCTTTTGCAAGAAGATCCCAAGGATTATCCTTAAGTCTTTTGATAGAAAGTGAAATTTTATCTGAATCAAGTCCGATAACTTTAACTTTAACTTTCATACCAACTTTTGCAAATTTACTTGGATCGTTCACATGACCCCAATCGATTTCAGAAACATGAACCAGACCTTCAAGACCTTCGAAAGTAACAAATAGACCATATGATAGAATACCTGAAACGACACCTTCAACGATATCACCTTCTTTCAGACTCTTGAGAGCTTTTCCTCTAGATTCTTCAATAGCAGCTTTTTCAGAGAAGATAATTTTCTTACCTCTTTCGTCTACATTGATAACTCGAACTTGGAAGTCGAGACCAACCAGACCATTAAGATGTTCAAGAATTTTTTCTGCATCAGCACCTTCAACACGTGGGTAGTGAAGTGGAGTCAATTGAGAAACTGGGATAAACCCTTTCAGACCATCAATATCAACCAGTAGTCCTCCTTTGTTAGCTTCTGTTGGTTTAACAGTAATAACTTCAGAGTTTTCGTTGTATTTAGAAAGATTACTAAGATTTTTAATTTGATTCGCTCTTTTAAGAGAAAGAATCAATAGACCTCTTTCAACAGAGTCACCAAGAACCATAACATCGATAGGTTGACCAGCTTCAAGAAGCTCTAGATCAGCACTATTACCGATTTCTTTATTAATAACAAGACCAGTAAATTGATTATTAACGTTTACAAGAATATTTTTCTTTTCAACTTTAATAATAGTACCAGAGATAACTTCACCCAATTGTGGGTATTTAATTTCTGGAGAATCTTTAAATAATTGTTCAAATAAAACAACATCTTTATCAATTTCTACTGCTTTTTTAACGGTTGCTTTTGGAGCAACATTTTTAGCAGGTTTTTTAGCAACAGCAGCTTTTACTGGTGCTTTCTTAGCTGGTGCAGTTTTTGCAACAGTTTCTGTTTTAGCAGCAACAGTTTTAGTAGTAGTTGCTGGTTTCTTTGCAGCAGCCTTAGCTGGTGCTTTTTTTGCAGCTGGTTTTGTAGCTGCAGTAGCAGTAGGGCTTTTAGCTGGTGCTTTAGTAGCAGCAGCCGTAGTTTCTACAGCATCTTCTTTTTTTGTAGCCATGTACAATGTAAGAGTTAAAAAATAAAAATATTTTAAGAAATATGTAATCCTGAATCGGATTGTAGCTCAGACTTTAAGTCAAATCTGATGTTCTTAAAAAGTTAGGTAGTAAAAATTTTCTAATAAAATTTAATAAAATTTCTACTGATAACCTTCTATAAGCTATGGAATTATATTGATAATACACAAAATGCAAGAAAAAAAGAGCCTTTTTTAGACTCTTTTCCCTCCATTTTTTAAATAATACTCAATTAAGATGCTACTGTGTGACCTATAACATCAAACAAATTATTTAAAAGCTTTTCAACACTGCTTCTATCATCAATCAAACCATCTGCATAATGCCGCAGACTATGCTGTGCAATAATTTTACCATCATCGTTCGTAAGAACAAAGATCGAACCACAACCAAGGTTAACTATGCCACCAGCCTCAGCATATTCGTCATCTGCTTTCCTCAGGATATTAGCAACCTGTGTGATTTTAGCCTGATGCTCTTTTATAGTTTGTAAAAAAGTATCAGCCAGCTGATCTAAATCAGCTACATGTATGACAAATACTGGTTCTTTATCAATCTCTTGAACTGCGTCATATGAAAACATTTTTAGCTTCATAAGATTATTCTCCTTAGATGTTTTATATCTATTTTTGTATTAGTATGAATCTTCATAATACATAATTTATAAAATTATACAAGTAAATCTTGTGGAACAAAAAAACATCATAAATTATTATAATTTACGATGTTTTTAATTTTCAAAAATGGATTGTCTGATTATAAATCG
>Ga0075466_1000254_pt1 | contig 19205 bp, 9 predicted proteins | sample DEB08_DNA_16_FD_71486 | JGI IMG/M metagenome (GOLD analysis project Ga0075466, IMG submission 71486) | Aqueous microbial communities from the Delaware River and Bay under freshwater to marine salinity gradient to study organic matter... | ecosystem: Environmental > Aquatic > Marine > Coastal ... | reverse complement strand
TGTTGTTTATCTTCTGTTAATTTAGCTAAGTATGATGAATGGAAAAATAGTGATTTGATTTATGATGCTACTTGGTTTTTAGATGGAGTATTAGAAGAATTTATACAAAGAGCCAAGAATATGCGTGGATTTGGTAATGCAGTTAGGTCTGCTGAAAAAGGAAGAGCATTAGGTTTAGGTGTATTAGGTTGGCATACTTTGTTACAACAGAAAGGAATTGCTTTTGAAGGATTAACTGCACAGTTTAAAACAAGAGAAATATTTTCACAGCTAAAACTGGAAACTGAAAGAGCAAGTAGAGATCTAGCTGATGTATATGGTGAACCACTATGGTGTGTGGGTACAGGAATGAGAAATACACACTTAAGGGCTGTAGCACCAACAGTATCAAATAGTAAATTATCTGGTAATGTATCACCAGGAATTGAACCTTGGGCTGCTAATGTATTTACAGAGCAATCTGCTAAAGGTACATTTATAAGAAAGAATAGAGAATTAGAAAAAATATTCAGAAAATTAAATATAAACACACAGAAAACTTGGGATAAAGTATTAAAAGACAAAGGATCTGTGCAAGGAATAAAAGAATTAAATGGTTACTATTACGATAATAGTGGCAAGCTTACTCAGGAAGAAGTTGGCGAGCCAGTTAAAAATGTTTTCAAAACGTTTAAGGAAATAAATCAACTAGAATTAGTTAATCAGGCGGGTATAAGACAAACTTATATTGATCAGTCTGTAAGTTTGAATCTTGCGTTTCCATCACAAGCAGAGCCTAGATGGATTAATAGAGTTCATATAGAAGCTTGGAAGCGAGGAATTAAAACTTTATACTACACGAGAACAGAGAGTGTTCTCAGAGGCGATATTGCAGCGGAGGCAATGAATCCAGATTGCTTAAGTTGCGATGGTTAGTTTTGTTTTGTTTATTAATATGAAGGGAATCTAAATTCTGGTTCCCTTTGTATTTTATAGTACTCCAAGGCCAAGTCTCATCTAACTTATTTACAACTGTAGATTTCACTGTATAACAAGATGTAAGTGTTATAACAAGCAAAGCTGATAAAAGTCCTTTATATAATGCTATACATTGCTTTTCCATTAACTCTTGTAGCTTTTAAACATCTATTTCTATTCTGTTCTTCAGATACATAACTTATATGTACCCAGTCTGGGTTTTCATCTGTACCAAATTCCCAAATCATTTGGTCGAAGTTTAAGTTTTCTTTTATATATTCATACATCTCAGCATTGGTCTTATAGCCGAATGTATCATCAATATCCATAGCTCTACCTTCGCAGTGCTGTGATCTAGAACTTCCACCTATCGCTTTATTCAAAGCAACAGACCTATAAAAAGAATTAATTTTTATGGGCCCACCAACCCATTCACGTAAAGGTTCAAACACATTTAAAGCAACAGCATTCATATTGCCCAAGTGATATTCTCCAGGGGAGTTATCAATGTTCAATCTCATTGCTGTATTTGATTTTATACCTTCTTTATATGAAACGTGCTTACTTATTTTTTCCATACTACTTTCTTCTTTTAGTGTTCGACACTCTTCTAGGCTTTCCAGCCGGTTGGCCTAGCCTTTTCTTCTCTCTTATTTTTTTAGCTTTTTCAGATGAGCTCATTTCAGATGCAGTCTTTACTGTTTTACTAGATATACGTTTACTAGGCCTACAGTAAGGTGTACCTCTTTTTTCACCCTTTGTTCTACCACAAGGTTTACCTGTACGAACATCAACCCACTTTTCTTTAAACCATCGTTTAAGATTTGCACCTGATTTCGTTTTACGAACAGCCATTATTTTTTAGATTTATTGCCCCAATTAGCAGCACCAACCTTACGACATTTTGCTATTGCTCCACTTGCATAAGCAGATGGGAATACTCTATATTTTGCTTTTACTTTTTTGTAACACGCATCTTTTGGCATAATTATTTTAGTTTTTTAGTTGTTAATTTTTTTAATCCGGATGTACTAGGCATTGTTCTATCGTTATCCCTCATACCTAAACTCCACTCATTCCAACCTAGTGATAAAGCAATAGACTGCCAGAATTCAGTTTCATCTTCCATAGCCATTCTTAAATTGTTTATTTTATACAGTGCTCTATCAGCAGGCAAGTTACCTAAAGCAGATAATACTTCAGCACCCGCAATCACAGCTGGGTTTTTAGTATCAGCACCTAACTCTTTCATTTTTTGGAGTTCTTGCTTATATGTAAACTTTCTACCAGCACTTCTTAACTTTCTAAATTTAGAGTTAAGCGGCGGTGATAATGATGATAATTCTTGTATTACGTTTGTATAATCAGGGTTTTTCTTTTTATTCTCATCGATTATTTTAAATATTGTATTTTTAGTGGTTGATGCAATCGCGCCAAACACCCCTGATCCTCTTAATATAGAGTCAGCCATACCATTTACAAGATTAGAATATCTTTCTTTTTCCTCTTCCTCTTCTTCTTCATCAAACAACAAAGCAAATAATCCTTGTTGCATAGCGTAGAATAGAGCATTTTGTACACCTCCGTAATATATTATTTTACTTAAATTAGTTTTCCAATCACCTCTACCGTTAGATAAATCTAATATAGCTTTTTTCATTAACCTATTATACTGCATCGGTGTATTTTGAAACGCTAATATAATTCTTCCTAAAAAACTTGCTTGCTCCATGGAAACTTTATCGGGTCTTGAAGACTGCTGTGCTTCTTCTGATAGTTCTCTCCACTCTTTAAAAGCTTTTTCTTCTGCCTCTTTTTGAGTAAGTCCTTTTTCTTTATGAGAGTTTAATCTATTTCTATAAAAACTTGCACCACCAATTGATATTGCAAAACTATCCGCCATTTGTGTAGGTAAAAAACCTTTTTTAAGTATAGCTGAAACCGCGGCTCTAACTTTATTAGTTGAGCCTTCTGCTGCATTAGCAATTTCATCTGCATTTATATCTGTTCTCAAACCACTTCTTCTTTGTTTCAAATAATCAGAGTTAAACAAAAATGTAAAGTCGTTCCAAAATTGTTTTTGATTAGCAAATGCTTCCGCTTGTTTTAATGGATTATTATCCGTCCAGTTAGTATAGTTAATAGCAGATATAGTTTGTAGTATTGCTGATCTTGTGTTAAAGAACATTATAGTACCTACAGAATCATTTAACCAGTCTAAAGCTATATTACCTTGATGATCTAATCTATATGATCTATTTCTACCTGTGTGTATTCTAAATAAAGCACTTTCTAATGCTTTTATGAAGGTATTACCATAAATACTTCTTATTTTATTTGTATTTTCCCCAGATAATTTGCCTTTGTTTTTATCAAAGTTACCAAATATTTCGTTTACATTATCAAAAAACGGTTGCAAATAAGCTCCCCTTGTTTCTGTGTTGATATGATTTAATAAATCTTTTGTTATAGTACTTGTTAACCACTCAGGATTTGGATCAGGATATTTACCTTCAGGGTAAGACTGTTCAAGAGAGTCTGAATATTGCTTTATCTTTAAATTTTGTCTAACATATCTATCAATTTCCCCTCTTTCTTTTTGGCTGATACCATCAATTTCAAAATCCGCAGGTTTATCTTTACCATACAAATGAATTCTTATGGCTTGATCATTACTATATCCTAATACGGCTTCTTTACCTAAGTCAATTCCTGCTGCTTTAATATTTTTTTTAGCTTGCTTTAAAGCATCGTTAGCTTTTTTATTTGCTGTATCAAATGCAATTAAACCTTTTGACAAAGGATCAGTTAAATTTTTCTTTATCCATGCTAAATGTTTATCTCCTGTTTTACCTTTACCAGCAAACTGGTATAATAAACCTAAAAAATCCTCTGCTGTAAACGGTACAAACAACCTAAGCCTTTCCGCTTTTTTACCTTTAACTCTTGAGCTTGCCTCTGATACTACTTCGTCCGCTGCAACACCTTTTGTTTCTTCAAGTATTCCGTTTATTTCTTTTGATAAGTTTTCTTCTTTTTGTATTTCACCAAAATAATTTAACTTATTTTTATTTTCACCGTATCTTACATAAATATCATCTCCAAGTTTCCAACCCTCTGGCATTGCTTGTTTTAAACTTTTATCAATTTTAAAATTATTTAATGAAACTTTACTTTCATTTAAAATATTTTCAATATCTGAAACTTTAGCATCTAGTGATTTACTAGAATTGATTACGTCTACCATAAGTTCTCTTATAACAGCAATAGGGATTACATGCTCATATATAAAACCTTTATCTATGTTTTTTTGATAAGAATCAATTTTACCAGCTAATCTTAACGGGCTGTCTGACCATTCGCCCCATGCTTTTAATAATTGAATTGCTTCAAACTCTTTACCTCTTTCAATTAAATCTCTTAAGGTATTTACAACCATTGTTTTATTTTGATCAGCTCTAGTATTTACATAATCAATATTTCTTAACAATCCTTTAATACCCGAACTAAATCCTGTTACTGGTCTAAAATCATCTGCTATTATTACTTTAACACCATTATAATAATATCCATTTTTTTGTTTTTTATCCGTAACTACTTTTATTTGATTTAAAACGTTTTCATCAAATAACTTATTGTCTTTTATATATTTAAAAGCAACTTTATAATTAGCTTGACCCTTTTTAAAAGCTCCTGATCTTCTTAACACTGGCTCAATATTAGTAAGCCACCATAACATATAATTTAAATTATTTGAATTAGCTTTTGCTTCTTCAGTATAAAAATCTAATACAGTTTTATTAGCAATTACTTTTTCTTTATTAGTAATTTTAGTAATTACTTTATCATACTTTAATTGATTTTCTAAATCTTTAGCTGTTTTAAAAGTAGCAACAAGATCAGCAGCAAACTCTTCTGCTAATTCTGTTTGGTTTTTAAATACCGGTTTAGTTTCTTCTGCTGCACTTTTTATAGCATCAAATATACTTTGACCAGCTTTTAATCCAGCTCTTACAGCTGTTAAAAAAGTAGCTAATGCTTTTGTAAATAATTTAGGACTAATTAATGTTGAATATAAATTAGTATCATTTTCCGCTAACTTATTTAAATATTCAATTTTTCTATCAATTTTTTCAACAAGAACATCAAGAAAATTATCAGGTACTGTTTTACCTTCTATGTCTTGAACTTGTTTAAATTTGTCCATTACTTTTTTATCTTGCGTAACCTGCAATGCGGCATCTGCTGAAAGCTCATCTACTAATGTTCTTAATAATGATTGCTTCCTGTCACTCCTTGTACTTGAACCAATTTTTTTCTTTGTTACTTTGTCTTCAGTTGCTGTAAAGTAATCTATAAAATCAGATTTTTCTTGCTCAACTCTTTTAAAAACACCTTTACCTTCTTTCGTCCCCTCTCTTTGTTGCTTTCCTTCTTCATCAAGAACAGCTTCTCTTAACATAGGGTATTTTTTATTTATAACGCTTTGTGGTAATTGGTTTATTACAGCATCAAAATTTTGTTCAAGAAATATTTTAAAGTTATCAACGCCTGTATCTTTATCTTTTTTTAATAACCCTTGTAAAATAGGTGTTAGCTCAGCCCTATTTTTCTTTTGAAATTCTTTTATAAAGTTTTTATTTGTTATTTCAGGCAAACTTGTACCAAACGTTTTAGCTACGGCTTCAGAAAACACATCGGCAAAAGTTTTTTCAGTTTGGCCTGGAACAAATTTCTTATCAAAACCTAATTTAGCGGTAAATAATTTATTTTTTACTGATTTAGTTTTTTCAGACTGTAATTGTACTTCTCTTTGTGTAGTTACTTCGCCTTCAATTTGTGTATCCGTTATATCTTGCTTAGCTATTATTTCTTTTTTACCTTCTTTGTTAATTTTTGTTTCAACTAACTTATCGAATATTGCCGGCATTCTTCTTGGCAGGTTCTGGGCTACATACGCGCCAAATGGTGCACCCGATTCAGTTTTGTATGAATTTATAAGCTTTGCAAATTCTAAGTTAACAGAACCAGCTAAATCTTGTTTTGTAAGAGATGTATCTAACTCAGCATTAAAAGATTGATTTACTAATTTATTTATTACACCTTGGTTATTAGTAACTAATTCATTTTTTGCAGTTTCTTTCTGCTGCTCAGAAGTGTTGGGGTTTTTAACTTTTTCAATTAGCTCTTGGTTTTTATCAGATATTTTTTGATTTTTGTTTGAAATTTCTGAAATTTTTGTATTAAGCTCTGTATTAAACTCTTTATACTTTTCATTTAATAAACCGTTTTGTTCTTTATACTGCTTTTCTGTAATTACCCCATCATTTCTTTTTTGTTTTAGCTCAATGCTATCTTCATTTAATTGTTTAGATGGATCTTTTATGCCTGCTAATTCTTTTAAATCTTTTTCAGATGTTTGGTTTACTACATTATTATTTTCATTTGTAATAACATTTATTTCCTCTATTTTTTTATCAATACTTTCCTGAACTCTTTCTTTTGATTTTTCGTCTAATTTAGATTTTAAAGACTGCTGAAGTGTTTGAATTTCATTAAATAACCCGTCAACTTTAGATTGCTTAGATTCCCCCCCTATTCTCGATGCAGCTAATCTTATATTACCCAGTGGTATTGAACCCGCTAATAGTACAGCATCACCCCCAGCTGTTGCCGCTAATGTTAATCCAGCTGTTGCTACTGCCGCAGCTTTTGCCTCTTCTTTATTAAAGTTCCCAACAAATGTTGTTCCTGTTCCACCAACCATTCCTTGTAAAAATGATTCAGCAGCTTCTTGCGAAAACATAGCGTCAACAAAATCATCAGCAATTTTTTCTTTTGATTTACCTTGCCCTATAGATTGTTCAACCGTTTCTGTTAATGTTTGGCCATATTCTGTCACACCTTCTGAAACACCAGCAGTTAGCCTAGCACCTAATCTTGCTAATCCTTTTGTGGGTAGCTTATTTAAAGTGCTTTTCATAACTTTTGAAAGACCAAATCTTTCTAATGCACCTGCAATAACACCTGTTACTAAAGGTGTATTATAATCAACTTCATCAGCATATTCATTTGATGTGACAAATTCTTCTACCGTTAAGCCTTTTTGTTTTGCTCTTTCTTCATTTACATTTAAAAAAGCACGTGCATAAAAATCAGTATATATACCTGCGCCCGCTGTAACAACATTTACAGCCACACTTTCTCCAAACGAAGTTAAAGCGTTAACCGCACCCGCAAAAACTTCCCCAGCATTACCTTCTTTAAAGCCCTCTATTATTTCACCCGTTTCCCCTCTTAATGATTCAAGTCTGTTTATTTCAGTAACCGCTTCAACCATATCTTCATCTTTAAGGCCTTGCGTCCAAAAATCAGATTTACCTTCAACAAACTTGTCTATTGCTTCATCACCAAATATTTTTCTAGCTAAAGTATAAGTTCCAACATTTAATCTTTCATCAAATCCTTGTATACCTAATGAAACATTTTGAAAACTATTTATTATTTTTTCGCCTGTTGTTATTTCCTCTGGTAATTCCAAAGAAGTATTTTCCAAGTTGGATTCCGTATTGAGTGCTGTTTCTGGCTCCACAAGCGCACTCTGACTCATGGCATCCGGCTTTCCCGATGTATCTTTTTTAACAGCATTTGGAAAATCTGATAAAAATTTTTGTAAATTAGCAGGGCCAACTGAATATTCTTGACCATTTACTATATAAATTTCATTCATAGTATTTAATTAATAGGTTATTCGTAATCTCTATTAAGCTCTAAATCTTCTTTTTTAAATCCAGCTTCTAAATAGTTAATAAAAGCTAAATCTTTTTTAGTAAAGTTGTCTGTTCCGGGGAAAGGCCCTAAATCATATTTTTTATATAACTTTCTAATTTTGTCTGTTTCGTAATCTACTGTATTAGCTTTTTCTGTATTAGCGTTTTGGTATTTTTTTTGTAAATTTTGTTTGCTTGTTTCTTGTTTAGTATTTTTTTGTAATTGAGCATTATACTCTTTTCTTGTAAATTTTCCAAAATTTCTATCAAATGCTAATTTAGCTATATTTTGTTGTGTAAAAGGAGCATCTTCACCAAACTTATCTTTGTATTGCTGTATTTGTTGCACACTTGTGCTTAATAAACCAAACTCAGCCATAGCTTCTTTTCTTTTTCCTTTAATTGGCTCAGTTGATAGCTGATTAAATTCTTCTGGGTATTCTCCTTCTTTTATTTCTGTTGTAGTTGTTGGCACGGAATCTGAAGTTTTTCTTTCTTCTAAAGCTCCTCCAAATTTAGTAATTGTGTCAGAATAATACGTAGCGTTATCTGATTGTTTATTTAACCTATAATCGTCTTGACCTAGAATTAAATCATCTATTCTTATATCAGCTGTTGCTGTCCAGTCACCAAATCTTTTATTTCTAAAAGCCCATAAATCTTGACTAGTTGTTTTAGCATCTATTTCTATTGTTTTATTTTTACCAAATATAGCTTCTGGTAATTTATAAACAGCTTCTTGCTTATCATCTGTTCCATCTCTTCCTAGTTGTTGTGTGTTAACATATTGTACACTTTCTGTTGCATCTAATCCAAGAAAATTATTAAGCTCGTCTTTAATATTATCTGAATATGTCATCAAATTCTTTTCAATAGAACCTTTTAAAGCTATTTCTTGTATTTTATTACTTGTGTCAATTGCAAGATCTAATGAGTCTGCATATAATTTCTTTTGACTATTTATTTGATCTTGGTTTGTAATAGATGTATCAATTACTTTTGTTACTTGATCTTCTTTTTCTTTTGTAGCAAACCTGTTATTCCAAAGATTTTCAGCATAATCTAATTTAATTTGTTCATCTTGAAATAACTTTATTTCATTTTGTAATGGGTTATCTGAAATTAACTCATCGCTATAAGTTTCAAGTAAATTTTCAACTTTTTCAAATTCTTCAGCTGAAGGTACTATACCTTTTGATTTAAAATATTTTTTTGCTAAACTGTTTACTTTAATATCAGCACCTGTTTCACCTAATTCATCTGCATATAACATATTATCTAAATAATACTTTCCTCCTACACCTGTGCCAGGATTCATTAAATTACGCATTGTAGCGCTTTCACCAACAATGTATTTTATAGCTTGTTCTTTCTGGTCCGCCATAAATTTTGTAACTGTAGTTTGTGTTACAGTTTTATCATTTGAATTTGCTTGTTTGTAAAGAACTGTTTCAGGGTTAGCAATACCAAGCTGGTTTAATTCTTTTTCTAATTGATTATGAGATAAAAATCCAACATCTGTTTCATTGTCCCCAGAAAAATCTAATTTTAAATTTATATTATCTTCAGCTCTAAGGTTTTTTAAATCTTTTACTAGAAAAGAGGCTTCTTTACCTAAAGCATCATCGTATATAATTGCTAAGCCTCCTGTTTTAGTTCTACCTAATCTAGCCTCGCCCTGCTTTAATGATTCTATTAAACCTGGAAATTCAGGATTATTATACCTTGAGTATTTTCCATTGTTTTGAGCATCAAAATCTAAACTAGCCTTTAATGCTTCAGAACTAATTTTCATATCGTTAATTTCTTTATAATAAAAAGCTCTCATTTTATTATAATCCTCCGCTGAAATACTCTGCTCAATTTTATACGCTCTTTCATTTGCCGCAAAACCATCAACATTTTTCATTAGCATGGTTTCTATTTCACCCTCAAATTCACCAGCTCCTCTTTCGGTTATTCTTTGATATATTAATTCTTGATAATTACTAGCTTCTTTAGCTATATTTTCTTCTTTTCTTAAAAGTCTTTCTTCATTAGCTTTTTTTTCTAATCGATCTTTTTCTTTACGTAATTGTATTTTTTCAATTGCAGATCTAATAGGTCTAAAGGCTTCTGTTGCGGACTGTTGTCCTGCGGCAAAACTTCTCGCATATATTTCAGCATAATTAGGCAGTTTAATAATAGGCTGCTGCTGAGATGCTGGCGTTGGTGTTGTTGAAAATTGTGGTAAATTATATTTTGCCATTTTATATTTCTTTAAAATCTACGTCTATTTTTGAGTAATCAACTCTGTCATATCCGTCAGTATGTTTATTAACTGCGTGTTGAGGAATTTCATTTGACATAACCCCTTGATAAATTCCGCTACCAAATATTTTATCAATGTACTCAAACATATAAATATTTAAACCTGATTTTGATTTTCCAATTAATTTGATATTTTTCTTTAATCTTCTGTCTGAAAATGAAACTGTTCCTCCGCCTTTTCCAGAAGCGTCCATTAATTTTTGAGCACCACCGCTTACTTTAGGCAAGCTACCTGTACCACCTCCTCCAAATACTCCCGCTCCAGCTGCTGAAAGAGCTGTTCCCGCAAGGTTTGTTAAACCACTTGTTAAAGCACCTTGTCTTTGAGCTTTTGCACTAACTTTTGCTGCTTCAAGCGATGCTGCGTTTTGAACAGCTTGCGTTTCTTGTCCAGCTATTCTATTCAATCTATTTTGCTCTCTTGTTTCCGCTACTCTAAATTGGTATTCTCTAGCCATCGCGTCTGCTTGTTGCAATCTTTGCTGCTCATCTATTCTAGTTTGTTGTAGTCTTAAATTTTCTCCAAACTTAGCCGCCTGTAATCTTCCAGCTTCATCATATTGAGCTGTTTGCAATCTTCCAGCTTCATCAAACGCAAATCTATCTCTTTCTCTTGCAGTATCAAATTGTGCTTGCTGTAGCCTCAATGATTCATCTAATGTTAAACCTTGCTCTCTTAGTTTTTCGCTTATACCTAACTCTTGTAGCCTTCTTCCTTCGCTAACCCCAAGTTCCTGCAGTCTTCTTCCTTCATCCAGTCCAACACCCTGTAGTCTTCTACCTTCATCTAATCCAACGCCTTGCAACCTTCTGCCTTCATTTAATCTTGTGTCATCTATTCTTAACCCCTCACTTTGTCTTAAACCTTCTAATCTTATTTTTTCTGAAAAAGCTATATCCTGTAACCTTTTACTTTCACTCATTCTTATTTGCTCAACCTGTTGTTGCCCTTGAGCTCTTGATTGAACATTACGAGCTTCTTGCTGTTCTATTGTAGCAGAAATATTTAATTTACTTTGAAGTGCTGCTTGCGCAATTGCTGTAGCCCCTCCTGCACCTGCACCTGTAGCTCTTATTGTTGACAATGTATTTGCTAAAGCTTGATCTGATTGCTGCGCTTGTAAGTCTGCCGCTTGTGTTGCAACTTGTAAGTTAGCAAAAGCATTAGAAGTTAGTACACTTGTATCTGAAGCTAAGCCTGAAAAATCTTGTGCCCCTGGTCTTAAATCAGTAACTCTTTGTGATAAATCCTCTAACCCTGTAGATAAATTTTCTTGACTTGTAGATAAATCTGCTAAACCAGTACTTAAATCTGAACCTAATCCCGTAGCACTTTCAAATAAGCCAGATCTATCGTTTAATAAATCAGTTCTGTCTTGTATTAAATCAGTTCTATCACTTAATAAATCCGATCTGTCTCTTAATAAATCACTAGCGTCTTCAGCAATCCCGCTTAAATCTTTAACATTTGCATAAGGATTTACAATATTACTTCCTTTATACATTTGAGCCATATTAGGATCACTTGCCATATCCGCAATAGATTTTGGTAAAGTTGAATAAAAATCTTTACCTTCCTTTGTATTAGGGTCAGGGAATATTGGTAAGCCTGCGGGATTTCTAGGAAGTGTTCTAGTAACCTCTTCAAATCTTTTTCTTAATAGCTCACTGACAACGTTTCGCCCCCTGCCTTCTCTCATTGTTACACCTGTCGTAGGATCATATCCACCTCTTACAGCTTCTTGATACCCTCTGTCCATAGGATTTCCTTTAGGCTGTATTATAGTTCTTGAAGCTCTATCTCCCACATCGTCGCCGCCAAAAGGCTCAAAAACTGGTTTATTTTGAATATTTCTCATTTGCTGTGGAATTTCTCTACCTAAAGCTCTATCCCTATTATCTGAGTTTCTTTGCATAGCCATTTGGAGAGCAGCTAATTTTTTATTTGAACTAAGATTTTGGGTAGGTGCAGCTGTTGGAATCCCTACTCCTTTATGGTAACCAGGTATACGATCGCTTGCCGTGCTAAAACCCGGCACAAAACTTTCTGCTTCTGCTGCTGCTAATGCGGCGGTTGCTTGAGCTGATACTTTATTGGCATCTCTACTAGCTTTATTAGCTTTTAATTCGTTTTTTCTAGCGCCTGTGTATCCTACTACAGCAGATCCTACTGCCGCGGCTCCTCCTGCTACTGCTGCTATTGTAGCTGCTGATACCCCTGTTAATATTGCCATGTTATAAATATTTTATTAGTTCTTGATTATAGTTATCTGCTTTTATATAACCTAATCCCTCGTATGTTTTTATTAGTCCTTTATGATTTATTAATGCGTAACAATATTTATAATTTAATTGTTTACATATTTCAGTTAAAGCTTGAATAAGATATGTTATTCCTTCTTTTCTTGATTCTTTGTCCTTGTAGTTTTTATCAGATATAATCCAATCAACCCAAGCAACGTTTGAATTTGTTTTGTATATAAAACCGGCGCATATTGGTGTATCATTGTTGTATACCATAAATCCGCCCGTGCCATTGTCAGGTAAAAAGTTTTTAGGAGGGGCTTCCCACCCCCAGTCTTTCCACCAATTAACTAAAAGTTTTTCGTAATCATTGTCCTTTAGTTTTTGTATATTTAATTCCATTTAATTTGTTAATAGTTCATATTCGCTTGATACTGCAAACAATTCTTTTGCTGAAGTATCTGAAACGCTAAGTTGTACTTTATTAAAGAAACCTTTTACACCTGATATTTCTGCTCCAAACAATATTTCATTTGTTTTAGGTAAAGTTTCATTTACAATATACGAATAATATTTGTTATCTTTCTTTTTAAATCCTGAGACTACTAAATCCTGCCATGTATTTTCCGCTGATGCACTTGTTGATACATATGCTGGAATAGGTGAGCCATTATCACTATCTGTTTCTATTGAATTTACTGACCACCCTGTATTACCTTCGTAATTTATTGTTTGAAAATATTTTGATACTGAAGGAGGTCTGTTAAATATTAAATCAACTGTTGAAGCAATTGTAGAATTACCATAAAAAGATCCTCTATTAGCGTCTAAATCATAATGTTTATATAAATCATTTACACCATATGTATAAAAGTCTGCATCTATACTTCCTCCAAATGCAGGTTTATATCCGTAGAATGATGACCATCCATTTATATCTTCATCAAATGTTACAGTTTGAAAACCACTTGTAAAATCTCTTAAATGTATTGTTATTGTATCTCCCACAGGTGGAGCTGATGTCATAGTCACAACACCGGTTGAAGTGTTATATGTGTAATCCGTGTTAGCTACTAATGCTGTTGTACCTCTACTTGTTTGAAATATTTCAATTTGAGATATATTTGTAGGGTCGGGTAAATTAATTGTAGCAAAGCCTGTATCAACTACTGTAAATGCAAGTGAAATTGTAGTATCACTTCCGTCCCCAGTAAATGTATTTGTAACTAAATTTTCTTGTAATGATAATACATATTTTTTTCTATTATTATCCCATATACCTATTATTGAGTCAGCTAGCTTTAAATTTGTTTTAAAGTAATCTCGCATACCAAAGTTGGATATTTCAGTAATACCATCTGTAGATAATCTTAAAACAACACCATTGTTTTTATCTGTAAAATATTTTCTTCCTGCATGGTAAGCAAAACTTTCAGGGTTTTTACTTATACCGTAATTACCTGTATATGCAACAACTTGGCCTAATACCTGATCTGAAGATGTTACTTGTGGGTCTCCTTCCGCTGTAAATATAATATCTTTGTCTATAAGTATGTTATGTACTTTGTTTTCTTGAAAAACATTTAAGTTATTATCTTCTGCAAATAATTTTTGTATTGATCCAAATGATGAATCAATTGATTTTGTATTAGGTATTGCAGGATTAAACTGATTTATCTGGTTTGTTCTTGTTCTTCCATTATATATACCTGAATATATAAGTGAAGCTTCTCTTGTTTCAGGTGCATATTCATTGTCTGTTATTGCTGCTCTTACCCCAAAGTCTACTGTTTTACCATTAAATGCTCCTCGTATTCTTGACTCTTCTATGTGCCAGTTTTTTACAACCACTAATATTGATACTCCATTGCTAGGTGCAGAAGTAAAAGTAATTACCCTTGTTTTATTTGCATAAACATAGCTTGTTGCAGCTACTAGCACATTATCAAAATATACTTGAAAATCTGCTTCTGAATTAGGGACTGCATATATAGTGCTCCCACTGCTTTCAGCAATAGTAAACGTTGTATCACTCCCATCACCGGTTCCAACTACCTGATGTGTAACCTCAGAACTCTTTATAAGAAAGGTGTTGTAGTATTTTATTTCTAGTGTTACACTCATGATTTTATTATTACGCTAATTTAATTATTATTAAGAACATACAGCCTTGTCTGTTATCTTACCTGTATTATCAACTTTTATCACAAAACTAGGCTCACTTCCAATTGTTAAATAAGCTGTACCATTATGATAAGCTTCATGATATTTATAATACTTGTTACCTCCAGCAAAAACGCTATTTTGTGTTCCTGCTGCGCCTCTTGCTGACTCATCTGTATTGTGAAGCATGCTATTAACGTTGTCTATAGTGGCGGAATTATACTCTCCAAAGACTATGTTACTACCGACTGATTGACTACAAGCCGTTGAGGGGTCTGTGCTCCCTGCTGACAAATATAGCCCTGTAACTCCCTCGTTAAGTCCTATACTTTCTTGTGTAAGTGTTATTGTTTCATCTTTGGTATCTCCGTTTTCATCTGTAGCTGTTAATGTTAAAGAGCCTGCAGCATTAGATCCTGATAAATTTATGTCTACACTAAAATCTCCATTTCCGCTTGACGCAGACAATGCGGCACTATTGTTGCCAGAACTTGAAAGAGACAGGCTTATATTTCCTTCACCTGCTATAGCGACTGTTATAGGGGTTATTAACCCATTTACGCTGTAATGGTTACTTGAGCCCTCATTAAACTGTATGCTGTCAATACTTGGATTAGTAGTTGTTGAAGGCGATAAATATACATTTGCTGAACCACTTGTGTCACTGCTTAATATTTTAGTTGTACCTGTTATTGCAAAGCTACTAGTACCATTAGCAGTAGGGGGAGTTATAGTAAATGGGTCTGCTAAAGTATGAGAAGTAACATGTATATAATTATTACCACCAGGTGTTTCATCACTATAGTATACTGCTGGATTTTCAGTAAAAGTACCAGTAGGATTACTTGTAATAGTTTTGCTATCCATAGCTGATGCTGGATTATTACCGCTTGGCGATCCTGATTTGCTTAGTATACCATTACCGCCTATGTCATAACCACTTCCTGTTTTGTTTAACTGTATTGCAGATGTATAAACTGCTGCTGTACTTATATTAAGAGTAAATGTATAATTTATATTTCCATTAACTGATTGATTTGGATATGTACCAGAAAAACCTAATGTTATCGTGTTACCATTATCTGTAAGAACAGGAGTAAACCCTGAGCTTGTAGAAACATTAATCATGTTTGTAGCTAAGTTTACTGCTGACCCCCCTGAAGTTTTTGCAATAGTAAATTGCATTTTGTTTGTAAAGCTTGTTCCAATTACACCTACTGCGTATGTTTCTGTTTCAGAAGTATCGCTTGTTCCTCCGTCTATAGTACACCCATCGTCAGTAGAACCGCTAGAATTGTAGGACATTGTAAGTGTTGCGTTTTGCGCACAAGCTGTTACATTTAATGCTACTGTTGCTGATACCGAAGCATTTCCTTTTTCAACTGTTACTGCTGATGCTGTACTTCCAGCTACACTTCCATCTACAGTTGCTTTTTCATTAAATGCCGCAACTACTATACTTCCTGCAGAAGTTGTCCCTGTTATATCATTACATGACCCCTGGCCTGTTAGTCTTAATATATAACCACTTACTATTGTAGCACTTATTTTTGATGCTGTTGCCGAATTACTTGTTATTTCAAAAAACTTACCGTTTGTAAAATAGTTTCTTAAATCTATATCTGTTGACCCTGTAATTACAGTTGATTGTGTAGGTATACTACCCGTAGTTAATGTAGGTTGTATACTTGGTTGAACAATATTATATGTAAAATCTGCTGCACCCGAATTTGTAAAAGTAGCTCCAGGTGTTATATTTAGTGTTAACGCTCTTAATGTAGCAACTGTAACAGTTGATATATTAGTTGCTGCTCCGTCTGAAAGCGCATTACCAGATAATGCAACGCTATTTAGCGTAGGAGTTGCTAAAGATCCTTCTGTAAACACAGCATCGTGTGCTATAGAAAACCCTGAAGGAATTCCATGGTCTGCTATGGTATATGCTACTGAAGCTGCTGCTGCCGGTTGCGTAACGGTTCTTACAGCTGTATAAAGATAATCTGTTGAAGCAGAGTTACTATATCCACTTGTTGGTATTTGTATTCTTATAGTATTACTATTACTAGAATAAGTATTAGCTGTTCCAGTTACTTGTCCTAAGGTTACTGATACCGTTTCAGTTGTACTTAAATTTGCTGCTACACTTGTTGGAGCAACTGCTACAGCCGGTGAATTTCCAGCATCTATTGTAAAAGCTCCTGCCGCATTTACACTTATACTTCCTGTCCAATCTGAAACCTCAAATAATCCAAGAGCAGGTGATGTTACCTGTATTGGTCCTTGTATATTTGTTCCTACTGAATTTGTTGCAAAAGCCCATACATAAAATAAAGTATTTAATGCTGCGTCTGTTTTAGTATGCGTGTATGTTGAAGCGCCACTTCCAACAGATTTAGGAACATCCGTAGCGTTTGCAAAAACGTCAGTAGTTCCTATTTTAAATCCTGCTGCTGAAACAGCCGCTCCCCCGTTATTGCTTATTGTTGCAGAAACAGTAAACGAAGAAGCTGAACTTGATGTAGCACTAGTCGATGTTAATGATAAATCCGAAAATAAAGGTTCTGTTGTGCTTAAGCTAGTATCATCTGGCTGTACAGCTGTAGTACTCATTATTATATTTTGTCCAGCATTTGTATACCCACTTGGAGCTGTTATTGTTAATTGAGCTGTTCTTGTAGTATCAGCACTTACAGGATTATAATCAAATCCTACAGTTTGGCCCGCATCTGTTGTTGCATTAACATACACAACTGATTGCAACGACCCTAAGTCTACAGTAGGAGCAGTTATAACTCCGGTTACTGCAACTGCAAAATTAGATACTGTTACACTAGCTGAAGTAAACGCTCCTGTTTCTAAAGCATTCAACTCATTTATTAAACCAGTAGTTGAAGTTTCAAAGTAAATGTTTATTTCACTTTCAATAGGTTTTGTTTCAAATACAGCTAAATCTATATATTTACCTCTTTTTATATAAGATGTTACACCTAGCGCTGGAAAAGCTGTGTTATCTGAAGCAGTGTCATCTGTAAACAGCATTCTTACCCCATGTAAATCTGAATCACTTGATGTTTCTCCGTATGGTGGTAATTGAGCTATTAAATGATTATTTTCTCTTTGATAAAAAGGCCCTCCTGCGTCATCTGTTAGTGATGATGATCTACTGTATTCTTGAACCGTGTTTATATTAATTGAGCTAAAGTCTGATAATTTACCAATACCTGTTATAGGTATTTCGTCTTCTGCTGATAGTAATTGTATTCTTTTTTCAGAGTTATACGCAATTGTTTTAGCTATTTGTCCTGATGATGGATCTGTAACTTCTGCTACTCCAAATCCTGTATTACTATTTGCGTCTGCTACAGAATTAAAAGTTAATTGTGTTACTTCTATAAAACCTACATCAGCATTTGCTGTTAAGTCAGGAAATGTTAAGGACCATACAACTTGTTTTTTTCTTGCACCTAATGTAACCGTAGTTGCTGCATTTGTTAAATCAGTTTGGTTTGATATTGAACTAGTACAAGGAGTAAACTTAAAATCTTTACCTGAACTTTCATGTCTATTAAATATTTGGTATTGATTACACGCAAATACCATTGCTGCTGAAGTAATAGTTTTACCCCCTGTTGTAGAACTTCTTGTTCCTGTAGTTGTAGTTGTAGTCGTATAAAAAGCTGTATTTATAACTTTTGGAAATAAAACAGTATCTGATCTTGCTATAGAATTATCCGCAGATATAGTTTCCATTAATCTTGGAATTTTGTTTATATTATCTCCAAACAATGTTATATAAGAATTGTTGTCTACAACTGCTGCCCCTGGTGTATATACATTATAATATTCTTGTTCTAATTGTTTTACTACTATTCTATAAGAATACCATCCATAAGGATTATACGTGCTATACACGCCACTATCAAGTTCATTTGAATAAACATCTGCATCAGGTATTAGCTTTCCGCTTTGTGCATTAAATGTAATCTTTAAGTTATCTCCAACCCAACTATTAAATTCACTCGCGGTTGTTCTAGCGGGTACTGTAATTATAGAATTTGATGCTGTAGAAGGTAAAATAACAGGTGATTGTCTTCCAAATATATCTGCTAATACAACACCTATTTGATATGTTCTTCTTTGTTTTAAGGAACTGTCGGGATATTCATGGTTAACTAATGTGACTGTTATAGCCGCTCCATTAGCGGGAGCTGTAGTAAATGTTATAACCCCTGTAGTTGTATTATATATATAGTCTGTGGAAGTTACTAATATATCATTTATATATACATTAAATTGGTTTTTATTTGTAGGAGGAATATTAGTCCCTGCTCGTGTGGGCGATTTTAAAGTTAATGTAAATGCGGTTGTACCACTACCACCTGTAAATGTTTGTGTTGCTTTTGCTCCAAAAGAAACAGTATAGTCTAAAGCAGGAACAGTTATATTTTGCGAATAATTACCAAATACTAATCTATTACCTACAATATCTAATGCTTTTGCTTTAGTAGGAACATTATCAAAAACTCTTGTTATTTGGTCTTCAGGTAAAGTTTCTTGTGGAGTATCAGACTTATATGTATATGTATAAAATGTCGAACTAATATCTGCATCAGTTAATGTTTTTGTTTCAACTATTCTTGCTACAGTGCTATCTGATTCTTTAATTATAATTTCAACTTCTTTTATTTCAAAATCTCCATTAGGATTTATACTTGGCAATTCAATACCTAAAACAGCAGTATTAACATGGTTTATCATTCC
>Ga0075466_1000238_pt1 | contig 19783 bp, 17 predicted proteins | sample DEB08_DNA_16_FD_71486 | JGI IMG/M metagenome (GOLD analysis project Ga0075466, IMG submission 71486) | Aqueous microbial communities from the Delaware River and Bay under freshwater to marine salinity gradient to study organic matter... | ecosystem: Environmental > Aquatic > Marine > Coastal ... | reverse complement strand
AGTTTATGGTGAAAATGTAAAGATTGGTTATTTCGCACAGCATCAGTTAGAAGTTTTAGACTTGCAGGCCAGCGCATTCTTACATCTCCAGCGCATCAGTCCAAAATCTACAGATCAAGAGTTGCGAAATTTTCTCGGTGGATTTGATTTTCATGGTGACAAAGCATTGGAACCGATTAAGGCATTTTCCGGTGGTGAAAAAGCGCGCGTTGCCCTGGCCCTAATTGTTTGGCAAAAGCCCAATCTATTGTTACTCGATGAGCCCACCAACCATTTGGATTTGGAAATGCGTCATGCCTTGACTCTTGCACTGCAGAGTTATGAAGGTGCCCTGGTGGTGATTTCTCACGATCGACATCTACTGCGCAATACTGTTGATGAGTTTTATTTGGTTGCAGATGGCACCGTTAAGGAATTTGAGGGTGACCTAAAAGATTATCAGCAATGGCTCAAAAACTTTAATCGTGTGCCCACAGGTTCGGGTCAAAAAAATGTCGATCAAGCTGTTCCAATAATTAAAGACATTATCGAACCCGTTGCTCCGATCGAAGTTCTCAGTGCCGCCGAAAAAAAACTCCAGCGACAGCAATCTGCTGACGTGCGTAAAAATCTCGCGCCCCTAACCAAAAAATCCTCACAGCTGGAAAAGAAAATTGAAAAGTTTCAGGGGCAGCTTAAAGAGATAGAGCTGCGTCTGGCCGATACTGATTTATATCAGGACATTAACAAGCAAGTTTTGAAGGAGCAACTTTCCCTGCAGGCTGAGATTAAAAAGTCGATATCCGAAAGTGAAGAGCAGTGGTTTGATATTCAACAGCAGGTCGAGCAGGTCAGTAGCTAGCTCGGAGCCTAAGATCTGTGTGGCCTGTCAAATAAAAAATAGGTGTTTATACTGGCTGTATTGATATTAAGTTGGTAGCATAGCCAACCGTATAAAATTATAGATTGGAAGTTTCGATGTTTAATTTTAAAAAAGACAGTGACACAAGTCGTTCTGCACTTAATAAATCATCTCGTGGCTCAAGTGAAACCCTCAAGCGAGCTTCGGTATCTATTGGAGGTAAAACTATGATTGGTCCAACAGTTGTTATAGACGGAAACATTACCAGCGCTGAAGATTTAGTTGTCGAAGGAAAAGTGTCTGGCACCATTACTGCCACTGGGCATGAAATTACAGTAGGTGAGGCAGGTCAGCTCAAAGCCAATATCAGCGCAAAAATTGTGCGTATTGAAGGTAAGGTTGAAGGTGATATTTCCGCTGGTGAAAAAGTTATTATTTCAAAGTCCGGTGATGTGCTTGGCAATATAGATGCGCCGCGGGTCAACTTAGAAGATGGTGCCAAATTTAAAGGTAGCATTGAAATGAACCCAGAGGAGAAGCCCGACATCAAGGCTGTTCCCAGCGCTAAAGCAGATCTATTTCCAAGTGCTGCAACCTCCGAAAAATCCAACGTTTCCTAAGCGACGATTAGCCAATAGTGTTTAGGTCGCGGGTTGAAAATATCACGGCACCATCTGCCAATTTTCAGGACTATGCTCTGTGCACAACGTTGCACAGTAATCTTGTTGCTGCGGCCCTCGATTCAGTCCATGCTGACAAGCATTTAGTTGTTCTCGATGTGGGTATGGCTATGGCAGCCACCGTGAATTTTTTCAGCCAGTTCAAAAGTAAATTATTCTTTTTTGACCTCTACTCAGAAGCTTTTGTCACTGAGATCAGTGAAGACATCAGTCACCAAGAGCTAGTGTCCCTTTTCCGCCAGGCACTTAATATCCCTGACAATTGCATTATTGATATTTGTTTGTTCTGGGATTTTTTTAACTATCTCGACGGCACCCTGATCAAGGCTTTTATCGAGGCGTTGCAGCCCTATGTCGCCGAGCACACTCGAGGCTTTGGTCTCGGGTCCCTCAACTCTCGCTGCCAGCTACCCAACTCTTGTTATGGCTTGATGGCAAACGACACCTTGACTCAGTGCCCGCGCAGCGACGAACAGCGGCCAGTCTATCCCCACTCACAGCGCGATCTTAAAGGCTATCTCGACTACTTCGAAATCAATAAGAGCCGTCTTATGTCAGATGGTCGGGTCGAATATCTTATTACTCGATGTAACGGTTCCCAACTGGTTAAAAAACCGATTTTTTGAGCGCCAGTCTGAGACTATTTGGTTACACTGCGTTGTTCTCTAGTAGCACAGACTCTATCCAGAGAGCTATTCCGCGTTCAACGGTAAGCTCACATAACAATAATAGCCGCTTAACAAATGGCGGTAGGGGAGACATATGAAGCAGGCAGTTATCGTTGGCGCCAGTTCCGGGCTAGGTTGGGAGTTGGCAATTCAGCTGGCAGATAAAGGTTATCAGTTGGGTGTGATGGGTCGTCGCGAAGCGCTGCTCAATGAGTTGGTAGAGAAACTTCCGGGCAGTCATTTTGTTCAAACTACAGACGTGACTAACGCGGAACAGTCCCAGACAGAATTAGAAGATTTGATTGCCCGCATGGGGGATGTGGAGCTTATCGTTTTGAGTTCCGGTGTCGGCCTGTTTGAGCATAAACTTGAATGGGCCGCTGAGCGGGAAATGATCGATGTGAATGTCCGCGGTTTTGCGGCGCTGACGATTGTTGCCATGGAACACTTTGCCCAGCGCGGTGCAGGGCATTTGGCTGGTATCTCCTCGATGGCCGCCCATATTTTTGGTGCCAAGACTGTCACCTATCACGCCACCAAAGCCTTTGTTTCAAACTATCTCGCCGGTATGCGTCAGCGCGCGATTCGAAGCGGGCTACCGATAATCGTTACAACCATTGAACCTGGCTTTGTAAAAACACCGATGGTGCATGGTAATCCCCTGTGGATGGCACCAGTGGAAAAGGGCGTTGCCCAGATGGTTACTGGTTTATTGAAAAAGAAAAACCATATCTTTATCACCAAACGCTGGCGCTATATAGCCTTTGTGGCCGATTTAATGCCTCACTGGTTGCTGCGTAAGTTTTTGTAACAGGTGCCTGTATGTTGGGCTAATGTAAAAAATTGATATTGTTGTTTTCAACTCTAGCCAACCAGTGAATAGATCATGAGCGCTATAAAGCGAGCCCTAAAAATTGCCACCCTGCGAGGGGTGATGGATATGTTACCCCTAAGTCTGGCGGTGCTGCCCTGGGGTATATTATTTGGCTCTCTGGCTGTGCAGCGGGGTTTTAGCTGGCTTGAGGCGCAGTTGTTTTCAGGGGTTATATTTGGCGGTGCGGTTCAGATTGTCACTGTGGAATTAATCGCCGATAACAGTTCGCTGCTCACTGTGTTGTTTACAGCCTTTATTATCAGTTCCCGGCACTTTCTCTACGGCCTGTCTCTGCGCGAGCGCCTCAGTCCTCAGCCTCTGCGCTGGCGCCTAAGTCTTGGCTTTCTGCTTACCGATGAATTGTTCGCTTTGTCGGGTCACCGCCGTGCCTATCTCGGAAAATTGCGCCTCTATTATGGCTTGGCTGCCGGCGGCAGTTTTTATTTGGCCTGGAATCTGTGGACCTTCGTCGGCATTGTTGCAGGTGCCTCGCTCCCTGATCTAACTGATTTAGGCTTGGATTTTGCGATTGCGGCTACCTTTATCGCCCTAGTGGTTCCCGGTATTAAATCCCTAGCGACCCTGGCGGCGGTGTTGACCGCTGCCACAGCCTCGGTGATTTTTACTCTGTGGCATTTTGAGTTGGGACTTATCTGTGCGGCCCTTCTGGCCATGATGGTTGGCTATACAGTGAATAAACTCAGCGGTAAATGGGGAGGTGGATCGTGACATTGCTAACTATTCTGTTGCTCGCCGGTATTACCTTTGGTACTCGCTATCTGTTTCTTGAGGGCAGACTGCCAGTTCGTCTCGGGCCTAATCTACGCTTGCTGCTCAGTTACAGCGGCCCCTCAGTATTGGCCGCTATTCTTGCGCCGATATTATTGGTGCGCAGTGAGCAGCTCGATTTAAGTCTATCTAATCCCTATCTCTGGGGTGCTGCGGCAGCTGTAACTGCCGCCTATAAAACAGGCAATATTTACTGGACGATTGGCGCTGGCATGCTAGTCTTTATTGCAGTTGGCCAGTTAATTTAGCGTTCGAGCTTATCAATTGCCTTTTCAATTGCCTTTGCTCGGAACGCTGCGGTCACCGAAACCCGATCTTTTGTCAGCAGAATTACCCTTTCGCGATGCACAATAAATCATAATTAGGCTGTGATGGCCGCGAAATGTTAACGGCTGAAGATATTCGCTAAACAATAGAGAGCTCCGATTATGATTCCACGTACCCTATATGATTCCGACCACGATATGTTCCGCGACACAGTGCGTAAATTTCTTCAGGCTGAGGCGGTGCCGCATCATGCTCAGTGGGAAAAAGATGGCATGGTCAGCGACGATATCTGGTTGAAGGCCGGCGAGCAGGGTTTTTTGTGCCCCACTGTGCCTGAAGAGTATGGCGGTGTTGGCGTCGATTTTCGCTACAACTGTATTGTTAATGAAGAGATTGGTCACGCCGGTTGTACCGGATTAGGCTGGACTCTGCACTCGGATATCGCGGTTCCCTATATAGTTCGCTATGGCAGTGAAGAGCAGAAGCAGCGGTTTTTGCCCCGCTGTGTTTCCGGTGAATTGATTACAGCTATTGCCATGACAGAACCCAGTGCCGGTTCAGATCTTCAGGGTACCAAAACCACTGCAGTTCTCGATGGTGATGAGTGGGTCTTGAATGGTTCGAAGACGTTTATTACCAATGGGCAAAAATCCGGTTTGGTGATTGTTGTGGCTAAGACTGACGTGAATGCGGGTTCTAAAGGCATTAGTTTGTTTTTGGTTGAAGCGGGCACGCCTGGATTTACCAAGGGTCAAAATCTCGAGAAGTTGGGTTTAAAAGCGCAGGATACCTCTGAGCTATTTTTCCAGGATGTGCGGATTCCCAAAGACAACCTGCTCGGTGAAGAGGGACGTGGTTTTGTCTATCTGATGCAGGATCTGCCTCAGGAGAGACTCTCGGTGTCAGTTACTGCCAATGGTATGTGCCAGGCAGTAATGCAGTCCACCGTCGACTATGTCAAAGAACGTAAAGCCTTTGGGACCAATGTTGCTGCGTTCCAGAACACACAGTTTAAACTTGCCGAGTTATCTGCAGAAGTGAGCTGTGCAGAGGTATTTTTGGATCGCTGTACTGAGCTGTTGCTTGAAGATAAATTGGATACAGTGACGGCTTCAAAACTCAAATTACTGACCACTGATCTGCAGTGTAAGGTTGCGGATGAATGTCTGCAGCTGTTTGGCGGCTGGGGTTATATGTGGGAATACCCTGTTTGTCGCGCCTTTGCTGATGCGCGAGTGCAGCGTATTTATGCGGGTAGCAATGAGATTATGAAGTTGATTATTTCTCGTGATTTGTTGAAATGACTGTTCAATCATAGCCATCTCGACCTCCACTCTGTCATCTCGACCGCAGCGGAGGGATCTCCCGCAGCTGGCAGTAGACTAATGATGTTGTAAGGTCTTATCCGAGGTGGGTGCCATCCGGCAAGGAGATACTTCGACTTCACTTAGGCTGAACTTCACCATTCCACTTAGGCTATATCGGCAGCGTGCGGCAAGCCGAGGTTATCGAACTGGATAAGCTTTACTTGGCTCCCGCCGCCTTTAGCGCCTCAACGTACTTCACACCATGGCCATGCTCAGCGGCAACTTCGACCATAGTCTTGCCATCCGGATTGGTTGCATCAAGGTCGCGGCCAGCTTCTTTAAAGAAGTTTAAAAAAGTCACAAAGTTGTCGATATTCATGCCACGATAGGCTTTTTCCAGAAGGTGAAAGTCAGCGCTCACTCCTGCTGGTGCTTGATATTCCAAGAAGCTTTTTACGCGCTCATCATCAAAGACTTCGCCGAGGACTTTCTCTTTATCTTTCTTCAGTGACATGATTTTCCCTAATTCTTTACAGTAGTTCGTTAAGCTTTTGAGCCAGTATTTGATTTACCTGCTGGGGATTAGCCTGGCCCTTTGAGGCCTGCATAATTTTACCCATAAAGCCGCCGAGCTTTTTCTTGCGCTTGGCTTCGTCAGTATTGATGTAATCATCGACCATGGCTTGGTTGGCGGTTAGCACTTCGATAACCATTTTTTCCAGGGCACCACTATCGGACACTTGTTTGAGTCCGCGGGCTTCAATAATGTCATCGGCACTGCCTTCGCCAGTCCACATGCCGTCGAATACTTCTTTGGCCATCTTGCCGCTAATGCTGTTGTCGGCGATTCTAGCCACTAATCCCCCCAGCTGCTCTGCACTGACTGGACTTTTGCCGATATTAAGGTCTTGGCTATTCAAGCGTGCGGCCAGTTCACCCATGGTCCAGTTGGCGGTCAATTTAGCATTGCTGGATTTCTCTGCGGCAATTTCAAAATAGGCGGCCATAGGGGCGTCGCTGCCAATCACTGCAGCGTCATAATCGGATAAACCATATTGCTCAATAAAGCGCGTCTGTCTAGCATCCGGCAGTTCTGGCAGATTGCGGCGCAGTTCTTCGATGGTTTCATCACTGACAATTACAGGCAATAGATCGGGGCAGGGGAAGTAGCGATAGTCGTTAGCTTCCTCTTTGCTGCGCATGGGGCGGGCGACTTTGGTGTCGCCGTTATACAGGCGGGTTTCCTGTATAACGGTGCCGCCATCTTCGATCAGATCAATCTGACGCTCAACTTCTTTGACGATAGCCTCTTCCATAAACTTATAGGAATTGAGGTTTTTAGTTTCGGTTCTAGTGCCCAACTCAGTCGAGCCCTTGGGGCGCACAGAGACGTTGACGTCAAAGCGCATGCTGCCCTGAGACATCTCGCCGTCGCAGATGCCGATTGAGGTCACAATACTGTGGAGTTTTTTGGCAAAGGCGATGGCTTCTTCGGCATTGCTCATATCCGGCTCTGAGACAATTTCGATCAGCGGGGTGCCGGCACGATTTAGATCAATACCAGACACACCGTGGCGGAAGCCCCCTTCATGGAGTGACTTGCCGGCATCTTCTTCCAGGTGAGCATGGTGGATGCGCACGTTTTTAGTACTGCCATCGGCCAGTTTAATTTCAACATTGCCGCGACCCACTATGGGCTTTTCCAGCTGTGTGGTCTGGTAGCCTTTGGGGGAGTCGGGGTAGAAATAATTCTTACGCTCGAAAGCGGACTCTTTGCCAATCTCGGCATCAATCGCCAAACCAAACATCACGGCATAGTGCACCGCCTGTTTGTTGAGTACTGGCAAGGTGCCGGGCATGGCCAGATCAATGGCACAGGCCTGAGTGTTGGCTTCGGCACCAAAAGCGGTACTGGCGCCAGAGAAAATTTTGGTTTTGGTGGCTAGCTGTACATGCACTTCGAGGCCGATAACGGTTTCCCAACCTGAGTAACTCATTAGGCAGCTCCCTCTGGGGTTAGACTGTGCCACTGGGTGGCTTGCTGGTACTGATGGGCGATATTTAACATGCGCGCCTCATCGAAATAGTTGCCGATAATTTGCAGACCAACGGGTTTTTTATCAACCAGGCCGCAGGGTACTGACATGCCAGGAAGGCCAGCCAGATTGGTAGCTACGGTGTAGATATCTTCCAGATACATGGCCACGGGGTCGTCTCCCTTGGAACCAAATTTAAACGCTGGTGATGGAGTGGTGGGACCCATAATCACATCGACCTGCTCAAAGGCTTTTTCAAAATCTTGCTGAATCAGCTGGCGCACTTGCTGAGCTTTGCCGTAGTAAGCGTCGTAGTAACCGGCCGACAGGCAGTAGGTGCCAATTAGGATGCGATGTTTCACTTCGTCGCCAAAGCCTTCGGCTCTGGTGCGGGTATACAAATCGTTGAGGTCTTTGGGGTCTTCGCAGCGGTAGCCGTAACGAACACCGTCAAAGCGGGTCAGGTTGGTTGAGGCTTCAGCTGGTGCAATGACGTAGTAGGCAGGTACTGACAGGCCAGTATTGGGTAGGCTTATATCAACCAGTTCTGCGCCCTGAGCTTCATATTCTGCCAGAGCAGCGCGCACGGCTTTTTCAGTATCTGGATCCAGCCCGGCGGAAAAATATTCCCTGGGCACACCAATTTTCAAATCTTTGATACTGTCGCCTAAGGTGGCGCTGTAATCCGGTACTTCACGATCGATACAGGTGGAGTCTTTGTCGTCGTAACTGGCCATGCAGTTGAGCAATATGGCGCAGTCTTCGGCAGTGCGAGCCATGGGGCCACCCTGATCCAAACTCGAGGCAAAGGCAATCATGCCCCAGCGTGAGACCCGACCATAAGTCGGTTTTAAGCCGGTGATTCCACAGAGCGCGGCAGGCTGACGGATCGAGCCGCCGGTATCGGTTGCGGTTGCGCCAGGCGCTAAGCGTGCTGCAACTGCTGCGGCAGAACCACCGGAGGAACCGCCGGGAACTGAATCGCTGGCCCAGGGGTTTTTTACTGGTCCATAGAAGCTGGTCTCATTGGATGAGCCCATAGCGAACTCATCCATATTGGTTTTACCCAAGACTACGGCGCCGGCCTGTTCGAAATTTTCCACCACGGTGGCATTGTAGGGGGGGATAAAGTTATCCAACATTTTCGAGCCACAGCTGGTGCGGACACCATTGGTGCAGAAGATATCTTTGTGCAGTATGGGCACGCCGCAGAGGGCGGGGGCATTGCCTGCAGCCAGTCTTTTGTCGGCAGCGGCAGCGGCTTTTAGCGCCTGATCTGCAGTCACCGTAATTACGGCGTTGTAGTTGGCGTCTAACTTGGCGATGCGTGCCAAAAAGTGCTGAGTCAGTTCAACGCTGGAAAATTCTTTGCCCTGCAGCCCTTTGACAAGCTCGGCGATAGTGAGGTTATGCATGGGGGACCTGTTTATTCTATGACTTTGGGCACTAGAAACAGCCCTTCTTCTGTGTCTGGTGCGATTGCCTGAAAGGCTTCGCGCTGATTGATCTCGCTGACCTCGTCTTCACGCAGGCGCTGAGTGGCTTTCATGGGATGTGACATGGCCTCGACACCATCGGTATTGACAGCTTGTAGTTGATCCACCAGTTCGAGAACGCTACTCAGTCGCTGTGACACTTCGGTGATAGTGTCTTCGCCGATGGCGATGCGGGATAACGTGGCCAGTTTTTCGATTTCTTGTCGTTCGATACTCATTAAAATAATCCATCTGTCAGCGGTGGCTTGTGGGAGGTCTGCCGCGCCTTTTAGAAAGGCCGTAAGGTACCATGAATGGTCTCGTCAGGTTAAGGGGGCTGGATTGATTAAAGGCTTATTTGTCAGGGTTTTAAGCCAGTTTTTTATGAATCACAGTAACTTTAGGCAGGATTGGCTAGAATCCTATAAAAATACGCCGAATGATTCAGTGAGCGCTTGCTCTGGCACTCTGCCACTGTTAAATTTAGGCCATTATTTTGCAGCGGCATGCTGCTGCCTCAAAGGCTTAGTTCGAGGAGCCGAATTTTAAGGAAATATAACGAGATGTTTAAGAAACTCCGCGGCTTTTTCTCCAGTGATCTGTCAATCGACCTTGGAACTGCAAATACACTTATCTATGTTCGCGAGGAAGGTATAGTCCTCAATGAACCCTCAGTTGTCGCTATTCGCCAACATCTCGGGCAAAAAATTATCGAAGCCGTGGGGGTCGATGCCAAGCGCATGTTGGGTCGCACGCCAGGCAACATTACCGCTATTCGTCCACTGAAAGACGGTGTTATCGCTGATTTTCAGGTCACCGAAAAGATGCTCCAGCACTTTATTAAAAAGGTCCATGCGTCGAGCTTTGTTCCCCCTAGTCCTCGCGTTCTTATCTGTGTGCCCTGCATGGCCACGGAAGTGGAGAAGCGTGCAATTAAAGAGTCGGCCTACAGTGCCGGTGCTCGCGAAGTTTACCTAATTGAAGAGCCAATGGCTGCGGCGATCGGCGCTGGTATGCCGGTTGGAGAAGCCGTAGGTTCGATGGTTGTGGATATTGGTGGCGGTACTACTGAGATTGCCATTTTGTCACTCAATGGTGTGGTGTTTTCTGATTCTGTGCGCATTGGTGGCGATCGCTTTGATGAGTCGATTGTTAATTTTGTACGGCGCAAATATGGCAGCGTAATTGGTGACAGCACCGCTGAACGTATCAAGATGGAAATCGGCGGCGCTTATCTGAGCAAAGAGGTTCGTGAAATTGATGTTCGCGGCCGCAACCTGGCCGAAGGTGTTCCGAAAAGCTTTACCCTGAATAGCGATGAAATTCTTGAATCGCTGCAAGAGCCTCTGGCCGGCATTGTCCAGGCAGTCAAACGCGTGCTCGAGCAGTCGCCGCCAGAGCTGGCGTCGGATATTGCCGAAACCGGCATTGTTTTGACCGGTGGTGGTTCTATGCTGCGCGATTTGGATCGCCTGCTCACAGCTGAGACTGGTCTGCCAGTTATTCTCGCTGAAGATCCACTCACCTGTGTTGCCCGCGGTGGGGGTGTGGCGCTCGAGATGATGGATAGCAGTAAATTAAATTCGTTAACTTTCTAAGGTTGGGTGGTCGCCGGCGGCGCCCTAGTTCCTTAGTCCCTCTAGAGGTTTAGGTGTCTGCGGTTTTTGTGGGCTATCTGTCAGCGCTGAGCTGTTAATTGGCTCAGGGCTGTCTACTTGCTCAGGGCTGTCTACTTGCTCAGGGCTGTTAACTGGCCCATGGCTGTTTAGTTGTTCAAAGATATTCAGGAGGGGGGGTTATGGCAAACGTTTTTAACAAATCATCTTCTCTCCTGAGAAAGTTTCTTGTAGTTTCTCTGCTTGCCGTCTTGCTGATGATCATCGATAGCTTCACTCCATGGCTGAAACCTGCCTACAGCGCTGCTGATAATCTTGTCCGCCCTCTTTATTGGATTGCCAATATCCCACTGCGTGTTCAGGAGTGGAGTGCCAATAGCGTGACACCGCGCTCTGAAATCGAGAGCGACAATCTGCGCCTCACTAAAGAGAGTCTTATCTATCATGGCCAGTTGCAGCGCATGTCTGATCTGGCCGCCGAAAATATGCGCCTGCGTCGTCTGCTCAATGCCACTGAGTTAGTCCAGGACAGTGTCTTAGTCACTGAAGTGATCGGCGTGTCGGCTAATCCTCTGCGGCATACTCTAACCATTGATCGCGGCACTGCAGATGGTGTGTTTGTCGGCCAGCCGCTGCTTGATGCCGAGGGTTTGATGGGGCAGATTATTGAGGTGCACAAACGCCACAGTACAGCGCTGCTGATTACCGACAGTAGTCATGCGCTGCCAGTGCAGGTGTTGCGCAATGGGCTGCGCTCGATTGCTGAGGGCAGTGCTGACTACAATCGGTTGAATCTTAAGTTTGTCTCGCCCACTGCAGATATTCGCGAAGGTGACAAATTGGTTAGTTCGGGTCTCGGCGGGCTCTATCCCGCGGGCTATCCGGTTGGCACAGTACTGAGTATTGTCACCAAGCCCGGCGATAACTTTCTTGAGATTGATATTGATCCCTCTGCTGAGATCGATCGCAGTCGCCACCTATTGCTGCTCTACACCTCCCGCGACAACACTGCGGACGCGGTTGAATAATGCAGTCTGACAACCGTGGCATTTCCGTTTGTCTGACGCTTATTCTTGCCGTGGTTCTCTCTTTGATGCCGCTAAGTGGTGATTGGATTGTCTGGAAGCCTAACTTTCTATTGCTTGTGGTTATGGCTTGGGTGATGCGTTGGCCCAATGGCGTGGGCATTTTTTTTGCCGCGTCAGTTGGACTGTTTGCCGATTTCCTGCTGCGTATGAGCCCAGGTCATTCGATGATTGTCTTTGCTCTCTGCGCCGGCGCGCTGTCATTGGTTAGCCGTTGGGCAAAATATCTTTCGATGCTGCAGCGCACGCTGTTGATGGCCCTGATAATTACTCTGGTTGCTGTGCTCGAGGCGAGCATTTTTATCGTTTACGGTCTTCCCTCAGGTATAGAGCATTTGGCGATGAAAATTCTCCTGTCAATAATGGTTTGGCCATTTATTGATCTCTCGGTTGCCCGCTTGCAACCAAATCGAGGTTGAAGCCGATTCATGTCTGAGTGCTCCGCTGATCTTATCCTTGCCTCTGCATCGCCGCGCCGCAGTGAACTGCTGCGCCAGGTTGGAGTGCGCTTTACCATTTTGGCGGCTGATATAGATGAGACTAGGTTGTGTGATGAGTCACCTGCCGATTATGTTTTAAGGCTGGCTCTGGAGAAGGCTCGGGCTGGATACAGCCGTCAGAGTCAGAACATTATTGAGGATAAAAAACTGCCCAGTCTTGGTGCCGATACTATTGTGGTTTGCGACGGGCAGATTTTTGGCAAGCCCAGAGATCAGGCTGATGCTGCGGCAATGCTAATGGCATTGTCTGGCACAGTTCATGTGGTGATGACAGCTGTCGCTGTCTCTCAGGGGCCATGCTCTTCCATCCGTCTGACAAATACCTTGGTGCGTTTCCGCACAATTAGCCAATCTGAGTGTCAGACTTATTGGCAAACCGGTGAGCCTTTAGGCAAAGCTGGCGGTTATGCTATTCAGGGGCTTGGCGCAGTGTTTGTTGATCACCTTGAAGGCAGTTACAGCGGCGTGGTTGGCCTGCCATTGAGCGAAACGGCTGAGATTCTCGGTGAGTTTGGTATACCCATATGGACGTCGAAGTCATAAACTTAGATTTCAGGGCTTAGATTTCAGAGCTTAGATTTAAGCGCTCTGACGGAGCAGCTAAGACCCCTAAAAGAGCTTTAACGCAGTACAAAATGGAAAAACGATGAGCCAGGAACTGCTAGTCAATATTACGCCCATGGAAACTCGAGTGGCTCTGGTCGAGAACGGCGTGCCCCAGGAAATTTTTATTGAGCGCAACAACAAGCGCGGTCTAGTAGGTAATATCTATAAGGGTAAGGTGGTGCGAGTGCTGCCTGGTATGCAGGCTGCTTTTATCGATATAGGTGAGGCGCGCACCGCTTTCTTACATATAGATGATCTGCTGCCACGGAAAACCAAGCTCAATGCCATGGATACTGGCGAGCCGGATATTCGCAAGCTCTTGCATGATGGGCAGCAGATTGCGGTACAGGTGATTAAGGATCCTGTAGGCACTAAAGGCGCGCGTCTGTCGGCGCAACTCTCCGTGGCCTCCCACTATCTTGTCTATATGGTTGAGGGTAAGCATCTTGGTGTTTCTCAGCGCATCGAATCCGATGAAGAGCGTGAGCGCTTAAAGCTTATGCTCAGCACTATTGTCGATGAAGTCATCGCCGAAGAGGGTGCGAAAAGCCCCCTTTCCGGTGGTTATATTCTGCGCACCGCCGCTGATGGGGCCGAGGAAGCAGAGCTGCGCAACACTGTGCGATTTTTACGCCGCCTATGGCAGGATATTCTCCAGCGCAAAATTAGTGCCAAGGCCCCTTGTTGTCTCTATGAAGATTTACCACTCTACAAGCGGGTACTGCGGGATATGGTGGGCACCGAGGTGGAAAAAATTTCCGTTGATTCTCGCGAGGTCTACGACAAACTGACTCACTTTGGCAATAAATTCAATCCGGATATGGTGCGTTTGCTTGAGCACTATCCTGGGGAGCGACCGCTCTTTTATATGTATGCCATTGAAGAGGAAATTGCCAAGGCGCTGCAGCGTAAGGTAATGCTCAAGTCTGGCGGCCATATAGTCTTTGACCAGACCGAGGCTATGTCGACCATTGATGTGAACACTGGCGCCTTTGTCGGTCACCGCAATCTTGAAGAGACAATTTATAAAACCAACCTTGAAGCAGCGGTGGTAATTGCCCGGCAGATGCGGATACGCAATCTCGGCGGCATTATTATTATCGACTTTATTGATATGCACAGCGTTGAGCATCGCCGTCAGGTGTTGCGCGCACTGGAAAAGGCCCTGGCGCGAGACCCGGTTAGAACAACAATTTCTGGTGTGACCGAACTCGGATTAGTGCAGACTACACGCAAGCGCACCAGTCAAAGTCTCGGGCAGATACTCTGTGAGGAGTGTCCGACCTGTTTTGGCCGGGGCTATGTTAAGTCTGCTGAGTCCATGAGTTATGAAATCTTGCGCGATATTTTACGCGTAGCCCGGGCCTATGAATGTGACAGCCTCAGGGTGTTGGCATCGGCACCGGTGATTGAGAGGCTAACTGATGAAGACTCCAGTCAGGTGGCAGATTTAGAATTATTTATTAACTGCAGCATTCAGTTTCGGGTTGAGAATCTCTATGCTCTTGAGCAGTTTGATATTATTCCAGTTTAAAGAACAGTGACTATGGCGAGTATGGGTACAGCATTAAAGACGTCGATGCGTTGGCTATGGCTGACGCTCGCACTGCTGATTATCGGTACGGTGATTCTAGTGGTGATTGGTCGTCAGACAATTGCCTATGTGGACAACGTTCGCCAGCCGGTTGAACAGTTTCTCAGGCAGCAGATCGGTCTGCAGGTGAAACTCGGCGAGCTGCGCGGTGAGTGGCCGCGGTTGGTGCCGATTATTGAAATTGATCAGCTATCCATTGCTGCGGCTAATGCACCAGATAATGAAAGTCCAATGCTCAGTTTGGAAGGTGCCCGAGCTGATCTAGATCTATTTAACAGTCTGTTACACGGCTCTCCGATCTGGCGCGAGTTGGCGGTGGCAAAGTTGGCGCTCACTTTAGTTGAGGATAAGGTTGGGCGATGGAGTTTAAAAGGCTTCACCAGTGAAAGAGATACAGATTTAAGTCTGATTGTTGACCCCCTAACTTACAGCCGCCTAATTCGTTTTGATGATGTGCAGACGAAATTGGAATTTTACTCCGGCAAGAGCATGGTGCTGAGTGCGCGCAATGTGGCGATGGAAAATGCCCAAGACTTTCACCGTGCTGAACTCAGTGTTAGCACTCTGGATGATGCTCTGGTCCCCAGTGAAAAAGCGCTTGCCAGCGCCAGTCCAGCTTATCTATTAATCGAAGGTCAGGGTGATCTAACGGATATAGAGAGCTTTTCTGCAGAGGGTTATTTACGTTTCGATGATTTGAATCTCTCCGAACCTCTGGCTGATCTAGTTCGTTCACTGATGCCTGAGCTGTTCGCCAATCTTCCGGATTTTAAAGCTAATGCCGAGGGTGAAATCTGGGTTGCTCTGCATCCCGGTGGCGCAATGGATTTCGAGGGCAATCTTGCGGTGGGTGAAGTGCCCCTAAACTGGCTGGCGGATGTACCGCCGGTTACCGAGATCAAAACCGAGGTCACCGGTTGGTATACGCCGAGCTCGGATTGGGGCGCGCGCCTCCAGGGCTTCAGTTTCAGCTGGTCCGATACCTCTATCGAACCACTCAATCTAGTGTTTAACCAACGTCTGGGATCTCGGTGGCACGACTTTGATCTATCGGTGAACCATCTTGATCTTACACTGATGTCAGAACTGCTCTATACCACCCGTATTGCTGATCAGAAAATTCTCGATATTGTCGACAGGCTGAAGCCTCAGGGTATGGTCGATGCTCTCACTCTGGGACATGATGAAATTGGCTATTACGCGTCGGCGAATCTCCAGGGGCTGGGGATAACCGCATGGAAAAAAGCACCTGGAGTTAAGGGGCTGGATGGATATTTGGAAGTCTATGGCAGTCATGGATTACTCTCCGTGGCTGACACTGATGGCTTCGAGGCACTTTTTCCAACGGTGTACAAAGATTATCAAACGATCGAAAAAGCTCAGGGAACAATTAACTTTTTTTGGGATGAGGCTGACAAGCAGCTGAGGTTACGTAGTGATGTTATGCGCGCCGAGGTAGATGCCGGAATTGCTTCTATACTCTTTTCTATCGAACAGCCGATTCCGTCACAGGGTAATCCCCCCTCCGTGAGTCTATTGATTGGTGGCCGTGATCTGGACGCCAAGAAGCACAGTAAATATCTACCTTACCGAATGCCGGGACAGCTGCGAAAATGGCTACAGGAGTCTATCTTGGATGGCCATGTCGATGAGTTTGGGTTGCTGATTCGCACCCAGCCGCCGCGACTTGAGCCGATGGCGAAGACCACTCAGTTGATGGTGAAAATGCGTGGCGCGGATATCAACTATGATCCCAAGTGGACAGGTATTCGCGACGCTAAAAACCTAGTGCTGGTGGACGATACTTACACTGAGGTCGATGTCTACTCTGGAACTGTTGGCGATACGTCTATTAGTAGTACAAAGGTTATTTACGACAGGTTTGGCCCGAATAAAGCGCCAGCCATAACGGTATCCGCGGACGTCGAAGGCGATCTAGGTGCCGCCATGACCCTGCTAACCGAGTCGCCACTGCGAAGTCGCCTAGGGACATTAATCGGCTGGGACTTCAGTGGCAAAATGGCCAGTCATTTGGATTTATTGATTCCCTTGCGGGCAGTCGCTGGTGAACCCCTTGAGCCTCAATACAATGTTACTGCATCTGTGAAGAGTGGTTCCCTGAGTATTCCCGGCGGCCCAATTGCTGTCGAAGAGATTAATGGGCGGCTAAATTTCTCTCTTGATAAAGGTCTCTATGGTGACGGAGTTAGCGCTAACTTTTGGCAGAGGCCAGTTTTTGCAGACCTCTACAAAAGTGATGGTGACCAAAAGATTGCTGTGACCGGCACTCTGCTGCCTGAGAGCTTGCATCAGTTGGTGGATTTCCCCTGGCAAGAGGTGGTTAAAGGAGTTGTTGCCGTCGACAGTCTGATCACAATTCCCGGGGCTGATGATCAGCAGCAGGTCGCTGAAGCACCTATAACCCTGCAGATAAACAGTCAGCTTAAGGGGGTTGAGCTGGATCTTCCCCAACCGCTAGCGAAGACCGCGGCGCAATCTCAAGATCTCAGTGTGACGCTGTCATTTGCCCCAGAATTTGAGCGTCTACAGGCGACTCTCGCAAGGCGATCAGATGGGCTAACAACGAGTGCTGATCTGGACTTCGATCTGCGTTTTGGCAAGGCGGGTCTAAGTGGCGCTCATATTCGTTATGACCGTGAACCGGAAGAGCCGCAAGAGGGTATTGTGCGCGTTTCAGGTTACCTGCCAACAACTGACCTTACTCTATGGCAGCCGCTGATTGGCCTTTTTCAGCGCTCTGAGTCCACTGCAAAAGCGAGTTGGATACCGATGTTTGATCTGCATCTGGATCAGATGGATCTCGCGTCCCTGCAGTTACAGGACATTCAAGGCATTGCCTCCCTGCGCGACGGCATTCTGGACCTGAATTTCGTGACTGACTTGGCTGATGGTCAGTTGCTTATGTCGACAGCCGATGCAGAACAGGTTCCGGTCCTAAACTTGACCCGCTTGATGGTTCCCAAGGCATTGCTGGAAAAAAGTGTCAGCGAGTCCACTATAGATCCACGCCAGTTTATCGCTCTGGATTTTTCTGTGGATCGTCTGCAGATTGCCGATGAGGAGTGGGGCTCGATCGGTTTTAAGTTGCGCCCGGAAATTTCGGGAGCAGCGTTCAGTGACATTAGAGGCAATCTCTTAGGTCTGCAGCCAGGTCTATTTGATAATCAGCCGGCAACTGAGTTTTTCTGGGGCTTTGATGGCAGTGATTACGCCAGTCGCTTAGTAGGTCCTGTAGGTATTGGCAATATTGAAGAGTTTCTCGACCTCGGTCTAAATGTACCAAGAGTTGTCGACAGCAAATCTGGGCGCTTCGTATTTGATCTCGCTTGGCAGGATCAACCCTGGAATATCTCGCGGGATAATCTCAGTGGCGAGTTTCAGATTGAGTTAAAAGAGGGCAGTTTTTACCGCTCTACCGGTGGCGCTGGCGCAGCCTTAAAAATGGTTAGCCTGGTTAATTTCGCCAATTGGTTGCGTCGGTTGAAGCTGGATTTCTCCGATGTCACTGGCCAGAACCTAAGTTATAACAAACTCAGTGGGACCTTGGAATTTAATCAGGGTGTGGCGCGATTTAAGCAGCCCCTGAGAATGGCTATGCCCTCTGGTCGCATGAGTATGGACGGTGAGTTCGATCTGCTCAATGAAGTGGTAGATGCTCGCCTGGTGGCGACCTTGCCTGTGGCGACTAATCTGCCCTGGGTTGTGGCGCTATTGGGCGGACTTCCGGCGGCGGCTGGGGTTTATGTGACCAGCAAGCTTGTGGAAAAACAAGTTGATCGGCTGTCCAGCATCAGCTACACACTCTCTGGTCCCTGGGACGATGTCGAGGTGTCAGTGGACCGAATTTTTGCCGCCGATTTAAAGGGCAATGATGCTAAAGTGCCAAAAGAGTCTAAAGTGGATACAGAGGCAAAAAGAGTTCTTGAGAATGACCAGTAATAATTCCTTTATCGCCGCAGCTGTTCAGTTGCGGCCGCAACAATCCTTACAACAGAACCTCGCTGCCGCAGAGCGACTAATTGGACAGGCCGCTGATGCTGGCAGTCGACTGGTGGTGGTGCCAGAAAATTTTGCCTATCTGGGATTTAGTGATCTCACAGAAATTGGTCTGGCAGAGCAGCGCAATGGTCCGGTCTATGAGTTTCTCTCTGAGCAGGCGCGGCGGCATAGCCTTTGGCTGGTCGGCGGCACAGTACCTGTCTCCGATACTGATTCGGCAAAGCCCTTTGCCCGTTCATGGCTGTTTGATCCCCGGGGAGATCTTGCTCAGTATTACGATAAAATTCATCTATTTGATGTTGATGTGCCGAAGTCTAAAGATGGGGTTTCGCAGCAGGTGAGCTATCGCGAGTCGGACGATTATCGCAGCGCTAGAGACGTGGTTGTGGCCGCGACTGATCACTGTCAGCTGGGGATGACTGTCTGTTATGACCTGCGCTTCGCTGAGCTCTACCGTCAGTTGGCTGATGGCGATGCTCAGGTAGTTGCGGTGCCAGCGGCCTTTACCGCGGCCACAGGGCGCGATCACTGGGAGTTATTGTTACGGGCACGGGCTGTTGAAAATCAACTGTTTGTGATTGGTGCCAATATGGTTGATCGTGACCATCCGCGCCGAGGTCTCTGGGGCGGCAGTGCGATTATTGATCCCTGGGGAACGGTGTTGGCTCGGGTTGATGATGAGCCGGGAGTGGCGATTGCCGAGATTGATTTAGACCGCTTGGCCGAGATACGCAGCAAGATGCCGGTTGCCCAGCATCGAAAGTTGGGTGGTTTTTAATAGCTGAGGGCTCTTTATCTGCTGAAGGCTCTTTATTCGCTGAAGGCTCTTTATCTGCTGAAGGCTCTACTCACTAAGCTGGCGCAGATAGGCGAAGATTTTCTTGCTCGCAGTGGGCGCTTTTTTCAGTTCAAGCTCTCGTGCCGCTTGGCGCTGTAGGTTTCGCAGTTGCTGACGATCGGCTGTGGGGTATTTCTCCATTAACTCTTCTATAACGGGATTGCCCTGGCTGATTAATCGGTCGCGCAATGTCTCTAGCTGCATAAAATGCTGCCTATAGGTTTGCGACTGATGGTCCATTCGCTCCAATGTCTCTTCAATAAAGCTGATATCGGCGGTGCGCATCAGTTTGCCAATATACTGCAGTTGGCGGCGCTTTCCTTCACGGTTCTTTAAGCGGCGCGCCTCGGTGATCGCGTCCTTTAAATTGTCCGGTAGATTAAATTTAGCCAGTTGCCCTAGGGGCATTTCAACCAGTTTACTGCCCATATCCTGAAGTGCATGACTGTCGCGCTTAAGTTGCGACTTGCTGACCAGATCTTCTTCATTATTGTCGTTATCAGTACTATTTTTAATATCAGAATCGGTCATTAGCTGTAAAACACCGTGGCAAGTCCAAGAAAGGAGACAAAACCGACTATATCGGT
>Ga0075466_1000232_pt1 | contig 20001 bp, 16 predicted proteins | sample DEB08_DNA_16_FD_71486 | JGI IMG/M metagenome (GOLD analysis project Ga0075466, IMG submission 71486) | Aqueous microbial communities from the Delaware River and Bay under freshwater to marine salinity gradient to study organic matter... | ecosystem: Environmental > Aquatic > Marine > Coastal ... | reverse complement strand
TACAGTAACGGGCTTAGTAAAGGTGCTGTCACAACCATTTACATTGGTTACTGTAAGAGAAACAATATAAGTTCCTGTACTCAAATATTGATAATTTGGATTTTGAAGACCAGAAAAATTACCATCCCCAAAATCCCAAAAATAAGAAGTTACAGCATAAACCAAAACGGTAGAGTCTTTGAAATTTGTCGGGCTTCCTAAACAAACATTTTCAGCAGTAAAATAGGTTTGTGGAACGGTACTAATTGTTATCAATTTAACGATAGTATCAATACAACCAGAGGCGTTTTCTACTATTAATTGTACAGGAAAAACTCCACCTACTAAATAAACATGATTTGGATTTTTTACAGAATCAGTAATACCATCACCAAAATCCCAAAACCACTTTGTAGGATTTGCAGAAGTAGAATCATAAAAAGTAGTCGTCTTTTTTGCACAAGTTGTAGAAGTACCAAAGTTTGCAACTGGTCTTGCATAAACAATAACAGAATTTACTACTGAATCCTCACAACCAAAAGAATTGGAAACATGAAGTGATACAGAATATATTGTGTCATTTAAGTATAAATGAGTTGGGTTTTGAATAGAAGAACTGTCTCCATCTCCAAAGGTCCATCTCCAAGTTACTGGCCCAAACAGAGAAGTATCAACAAAAGAGGTAGAGAAAGAAAAACAAATAGAATCAGAATAAAATCTTGCGATAGGGTTTGGATTAACCAATATGGTTTGAAAAGAAGTATCTCTACAATTCCATCCAGTTGTAATAATTAAAGAAACGACATAAGTTCCTGCTGTATCGTAAGAATGAGAAGGGGTGTTATTTGTACTTGAGTCGCCATCACCAAAAAACCATTTTAACGAACTACCTCCAATTGAATTATTTTGAAAAGTAATTGTTTCCTTTTCACAAACAATAGAATCAGAAACAGTAAATAAAGACTTAGGAAGAGGACGAACAGTTACATTCTGAGTCAAACTATCGCTACACCCGCTAGCAGTATAGATTATTAACTTAATAGAATAAGTACTATCATTAATATTAGAAGTGTCAATATAAGTTTGAGAAGAAGGAGAATAGTTGGCATCAATATTTCCGTTACCAAGATTCCAAGAATAAACATCCCCTAAAGAAACGGCACTTGTATTAGTAATTATAACATCTAAATCTGAACAACCAGACAAAGGGGTAAAAGTAAAGGAAGGAATAGGGCCAGGAAAAACAACAACAACCGAAGTGTCAAAAGAGGAACAACCCATACTATCCGTCCTTAAATACACACTTTTTATTCCGGAATCTACAAACAAAACAGAAGGATTATAAGAAGATGCCGTTAATGGCAGCCCTCCATTAAAACTCCATGAATAACTAGCTCCATTTGGCGCTCCATTTGTAAAATTCACACTTAAATCTTCACACCCTGAATCCACATCAGCAATAATATTTGCTACTGGCAACTTGTTGACGGTAGTTATTGAAAAGACAGAGTCTTTTCCACAATAACCTTCCACATATAACCAAGTTGTATCAAAACCAGGGGTGTTAAAAGTTCGATAATGCGGCCCAGACAATGTTGAAGTATCTCCATTACTAAATTTCCATAAAAACGTAAGGCTATCTCCTGTTGATAAATTTCTAAAAGAAAGACTATCCCCAAGACAAACAGTAGGATTTACCTGAGACATTAAAGCAAGAACTTTCGGGTGTGTTTTAACTATTGCAGTAGTATCAAAAGAACCACAATGGTTAGAAATGTTATATCTGTATGAGGTAATACTTACAAGATTACTATTATTAACAAGAGAATCTTGAGGCATATTTACTCCTGTAAAATACAAACTCCCATCTTTATACCAAGTAGAAGTTGTACTGTCTCCAAATGGAACAGAAGTTCCCGAAACTAATAACGGAGAACAGCCTTCAAGAGGAGAAATTAAAATAGATGTATAAGGCAATGAATCAATTAAGATTAATTTTTTTATAGAATCCTCACCACAAAACCCAGTTATTTTTAACTCAACAGAGTCTATACCCTTTTTAAAATATCCTTTTTTGTGTGGACCAACCAAAGTTGAAGTAGTCCCATCTCCAAACTTCCAAGAGTAAGAAACGGTATCTCCTGAAGAGATACTTTGGTGTGTAATAGAATCACCAAAACAAATAGGATTTAATGTGTTTGCTAAAATAGCTTTTACCTCTGGATGAACAGCAACATTAAAAGTTGAATCATAAGAACCACAATGGTTTCTAACATTATACCTAATAGAATGATTTTGAATAGAATCTGATATATTTGTGAAAGATTGAGTTATAAGAGTATCTCCAAAACCAACTCTCACACCATCTACATACCACCTACTTAAAGTCCCATAACCAAAATTAATAGCACTTCCATCAACTGTCATTCCAGAACAACCTGACAATGGAGAAACAGTAGCTATTGCATAAGGCAGAGAATCTATTCTAATTGTTTTTGACAAAGAATCTGACCCACAACCATTACTACCGATAAATTTAACGGTATAAACACCTGTATTATATACTTGTGGAGGTGCATTTACTCCAGTATAGACATTACCATTACCCATGTCCCAAACAAAATTATTTGCAGGAAAAATAAACCTTGAAACATCTGTAGCTGTTACAATTTGAGGAGAACAACCCCTAGTATTAAGAGAAAGATTAAAATCAATGTCTGGAGCACTAGAAACTGTAATTGGACCAACAGTTGATGTTGATACTCCACAATAATTTATAGCTCTTAACGCGATATAATAAATTCCTGTTATACTATAAGTATAGATTGGAGAAACCATGCTATTGGTATAAATTATTGGAGAACCATCCCCAAAATCCCACTCATATCTTGTTGCATTAATTGAGTTGTTTGTAGGGGTAACCGTATGAGGAGTACAACCAGAAATATTAGGTAATGGAACAGAAAAAGAAGAAGAAATAAATTTATCAAAAGTAACAAAAAGAGTATCAGTTGCTGTACACCCATTTGAATCCACAGCATAACAGACTACAGGAAAAGTACCATAAATTGAAAAAAGATGCGTTATGGTATCTGGACCAGCTGCATAAGTTTGAGTAACCAAAGGAGTACCATCCCCAAAGTCCCAAGTATAAGTTATTCCCGGAGCAGAAGAATTGAAAAAAGTAACGATTTCTTGAGTAACTGTATCTAAAGCGTTAAGACACCTTACAACATCTCCTGTGCCATCATCTCCCCCAATATTTATATTGACAGTATTTAAAATAGCTATACTCAGAGTATCTGTAGAAAAACAGCTGTCAGAATTTAAAACGGTTAATACGACAGAATATGTACCACCCCCTCCATAACTATGTATTGGATTAAGGGATGAATCTGTACCACCATCCCCGAAATCCCAATAATATTTTACACCCCCAACAGTTCCGGTAGAGCTATTTGTAAAGGGAATGGGTGCATTTGGACATAAATTTCCAGAGGGAAAACTAAAACTTGCTGTTGGAGTTTGTGTAATAGTAACAGTATGAAAAGCTGTATCTCGACACAAGCTTAATGTGTCAAACGAAACCATCATGTAGTTGTAAGTCCCATAAGAAGTAATAGTGTCATAGACAGAGTCTATTGTGCCAGTAGTGATAGCAAAAAGAACTCCATTCTGATACCATTGATAACCAGATGTAGCAGAATTTAAACCTGTTGAGGTATTTGAAAATAAAACGGAATGTGGACCCAGACCACAAATTGCTGTTCTAGAAGAATTAAATGTTGGTGTTACATTTAAGCAATTTGCCATTAGGCCATTTGAAAAAATAGCGAATGCAAGTAAAAGAGTAAGGTTCTTCAATATCCTTGTACACATAAGCTCTAATACGCAAATAGCATTAAATAGTTACTAGAAATACATTAAATTTAATACTGGATTAAAACGTTACGTTTTTATCTAAAATTTCTTCCCCTCTTTTTACTTGAACAACAGTTGTTTTCCCCTTTTCAAATTTTGATAAACAATTCATGTAGTCAGTCATGTTTTTCAAATCAAATTGACCCATTTTCACAACAATATCTCCTTTTTCAATTCCTGCATTTTCAGCTGGTCTATCTTGTTTTACACCATCAATTCTCATTCCCATTCCATCATATAAATAATCAGGGATTACCCCTAGAGTTACTTTGAAAGCTCTTGCTTTATTTGACTTTTCTTTTGTTTTAGTAAATGGAATTGTGTCATATTGGTTAAGAGACAAAACAATATTTTCAATGTAATCTGCTACTTTAACAATTCCTTCAAAGTTGATAAATTCTGTATCATCTGTTGGTTTGTGATAATCTTTGTGCTGTCCAGTGAAAAAATGTAATACAGGAACATCAGCTAAATAAAATGATGTATGATCAGACGGACCAACACCAGAAGAATCAAATTTAGATTTAAAACCAAAAGTATTACAAGAATCTAAAATTGGTTTAAACACTGGAGATGTTCCAATTCCATAAATAGCAAGCCTATTGTTAGAATCTAATCTTCCCACCATGTCCATGTTTATCATAAAATTCATTTCTGAATTAGATAAAGTAGAATTTTTCACAAAGTAATTTGATCCCCAAAGCCCTTTTTCTTCACCAGTAAAAGCAATAAACAAAACATTAGACTTTAAATTTACAGATTTTAATTTATTTGCCAAACCAAGCATAGCAGCTACACCACTTGCATTGTCATCAGCCCCATTGTGAATTTGTCCTGCGCTATCAGCTAAAGAACCTTCTTCTCCATACCCTAAATGATCGTAATGTGCACCAATCACAATTGTGTTTTCAGAGTTATTATCAATAAACCCCAGAACGTTTCTTCCTTCCACTACATCGCCTTGCATAAGCGTGTCGTGAGGATGAGCTTTCGTTTTTCTAGTAAAAATTTGAAAGTAATTGTTGTCATCTCCTTTTGGAGCTAATCCAATCTCTTCCATTCTTTTTGCGATATATGTTGCAGCAATTACTTCTCCTTGTGTACCAACTTCTCTTCCTTCAAGACTGTCGTGAGCCAAATAAGTTACGTCAGAAACGTAGTCTTCTAAATAATTAATAGAAGGAGTTGTTGCGGTTTGTGTATTGCAAGCAACCAACAAAATAGCTGACAAAAGGATGTAATATAATTTCATAGGGTTAATCTTTTTTCTGTTTTACTTAATCTTTTGCAAAGATAAAGGATTGTAAATAGTTAAGAATATGATTCACGATATATTTTAATTAAAATAATTCAATTACTTTTGGGTTCTAAATTTATAAAAACAATGAAAAAAGCAACATCACTACTATTAATCCCTTTTTTTATGGCCTGTTCTGGTTCTGAAAAAGCTGATTCATATTCAGGAGAAACAACTAAAACAGAAGAAGCACCTAAAGAAGTCCATTTAGCTAACTTAAAGCAATTAACTTTTGGAGGGGATAATGCAGAAGCTTACTGGAGTTTTGACAATACTAAACTTGTATTTCAAACAAAATATGACAAATGGGGAGCGCCTTGTGATCAAATATATACAATGCCTATTGACCAAGATTTAAGTGACGGAACAATTCCTCAATTAATTAGTACAGGACTAGGAAGAACTACTTGTAGTTATTTTATGCCTGGAGATACAACAATAATTTATGCATCTACTCACTTGGGAGATTCAGCTTGTCCACCAGAGCCACCAAGAGGAGAAAAATATGTATGGCCAATTTATGGTACGTTTGATATTTTTGTGGCAGATTTAAAAGGAAATTTTAAAAAGCAATTGACTTTCCGTGATGGATATGATGCAGAAGCAACAGTATCACCAAAAGGAGATTTAATCGTATTTACTTCAGATAGATCTGGTGATTTGGAACTTTACACAATGAATATTGACGGAAGTGACATCAAACAAGTTACTGCTGAATTAGGATATGATGGAGGAGCATTTTTCTCACCTGATGGGACTAAATTAATTTTTAGAGCCTCTCGTCCAAGAACAGATTTGGAAAAGAAAGAATACAAAGCTTTATTAGCAAAAGGATTAGTTCAGCCTACAGCAATGGAATTATTTGTTTGTAATGTTGACGGTAGTGACATGAAACAAATAACAAATTTAGGAGGAGCAAACTGGGCACCATTTTTCCACCCATCTGGAGAGAAAGTAATCTTTAGCTCAAACCACATTACAAAATCATTCCCATTCAACTTGTTTATGATAAACATTGACGGTTCTGGACTAGAACAAATTACTTACGACAAAGCATTTGATTCATTTCCTATGTTCTCACCTGATGGAAAAAAACTTGTTTTTTCTTCAAATAGAGACAATGGAGGAACAAGAGAAACGAATATGTTTTATGCTGACTGGGTAGAGTAGAATTTATATTAAATGTAATAAATCCTTAACACAGTAAGTGTTAAGGATTTTTTTTGGTCTATAATAAAATTTTTAGAAAAAACCACCAGAAAACAACAGACATAAATCAGTTTACAAAAAGAGGTGAATTAAAATATAATCCCTACATTTGTACACAACCTAGACCATCAAAAACAATTATTTTGTCTTTAGTTAAATGAAAAATAGCAAGTTAAGCCCATATAAAGTAAAAAAAATTATCAAGTACTTTTGTGCTGATATAGACGCTACAAAAGCATCTCTATTGCTAGGCTTTAATCGAAAAACGATAAATAGATACTATTCTATTTTTCGCAAGTGCATTTATACTCATCAAAGACAAAAACTGGAGGAAACAGCAAACAACTACTCAATATCAACAGATTACATAAATTCACTGTACACTTCTTTTACAAAAGGAATAACGCAAGGGGATGAAGAGAAATTGGTAATAGTAGTTGAAAATGGCAACAACCTTCACATTTATCAACCCTATAATTTTGTAGAGCACATTTCTGATTCAATGAAAAGTGGAGTTCAACAAATTGAGGAGACAGTTCCAGATACTTTAAAAAAGTATTACAAGGGAGTAAAAGAGCATAAATACATTAAGTATATCTCTTTTAGCAATGAAGAAGGAAGTAGGACAAACCGATTTTTAACTTACGTAAAAAACCGATTGAACAAATTCAATGGGGTTTCAAAATACTACACTTACCACCTTAAAGAATGTGAGTGGAGGTGGCAAAAAGGACAAGATGAAATGGAGGAAGAGTTGTGGAACTTATTTAAAAACCATGACGGAAATACCCTGTTGTTTAAATTAGAAAAAGAACCCGCAATGGGTAAATAAATAGTTAGATAAATTACTGGACTACTATTTTAGTAGGAACAGAAAATCTCAAAAGAAAAAAGAAAGTATGAACAAAGCGCAACAATCACTTATCGATTATATTGGAGAAACTCCAATGGTAAAGCTGCATGAACTAAGCGAAACATACGGCACTAATGTATATGCAAAGCTGGAAGGTTCTAATCCAGGTTTATCTGTAAAGGACAGAACAGTTCTTAACATGATTGACAAAGCAGAAAAAGAAGGAAAGCTGACGAAAGGCGTTTCTACACTGATAGAAGCTTCTTCTGGAAATACTGGATTTAGTTTGGCTATGATTTGTGCTATTAGAGGTTACAAATGTGTGGTGTGTATCAAAGACAAAGCATCTGCAGAGAAAATAAATGCGATAAAAGCATTAGGGGCAAAAATAGTTTTATGTCCAAGCGGAGTTAAAGCAGACGACCCAAAATCATATTACAAATCGGCAGAAAGATTAAGCAAAATAATAGATAACGCTTACTACATAAATCAAAATTATAACCTAGACAATTTAGATGCTCATTATGCAACTACTGGCCCAGAAATATGGCAACAAACAGAAGGAAAAGTAACGCATTTAATTTCTCCAGCTAGTACGGGGGGAACTGTTTCAGGGATTTCTAAGTACTTAAAAGAGAAAAACGAAAACATAGATGTAACTGCTGTAGATAGTGAAGGTTCTGTATTGAAACACTATCATGAAACAGGAGAATATGATACTTCATTGAAAAGAAAAACAATGCTGGAAGGAGTAGGAAAAGATATTATTCCTCCTAACGTGTTGATGAAAAGCATTGATAGATTTATCAAAATAGATGATAAAGAAAGTGTAAAAAATATATTGAATCTTGCTCGTAAAGAAGGAATTATGGCAGGAGGATCATCTGGGGCAACAATTGAGGGACTGAAAGCAATAGCACCAGAATTAAACAAAAACCATACGGTAGTACTGTTGCTTTCGGATCACGGAAGTAAGTATTTATCGAAGTTTTATGATTTTGATTGGCAAAAAGAAAATGGATATTCATCTGAGAAGGAAGATGAACTAACAACAGAGATAAACGAATTTTATTTTAACAACAATAAGTAAGAAAGATGACGGATTTATTTGATAAAATCGCAAAAGGAGGAGAACTAGGAAGATACCGTTCTAAAACAGAAGGATATTTTATGTTCCCAAAATTGGAAGGAGAATTGGCACCAAGAATGGTGTTCAATGGAAAGGAAGTACTAAACTGGAGTTTGAATAACTACCTAGGATTAGGAAACCACCCTGAAGTAAGAAAAGTAGATGGAGAAGCAGCAACCGATTGGGGACTAGCTTACCCTATGGGGTCTAGAATGATGAGTGGAAACACAAAATATCATGAACAATTAGAAAACGAATTGGCCGACTTCACACAAAAAGAAGCTGGGCTTTTGGTAAACTTTGGTTACCAAGCCATGTCTTCTTGTATAGATGCTTTGGTTGATAGACATGATGTAATTGTTTACGATCAAGAATCGCATGCTTGTATAATTGACGGGGTGAGAATGCACCAAGGAAAAAGATACATGTTTAAGCATAACGACATGGAGAGTTTTGAAAAGAACTTAAAGAGAGCTGAAAAACTTACCGAAACAACAGGAGGAGGTATTTTAGTTATCTCTGAAGGAGTTTTTGGAATGAGAGGAGACCAAGGAATGCTAAAAGAGATATTGGCATTTAAAAAGCAGTATAACTTTAGAATTTTGGTAGATGATGCTCACGGATTTGGAGTATTGGGAAAAACAGGATTTGGAACAGGAGAAGAGCAAGGATGCCAAGACGAAATTGACGTTTATTTTGCAACATTCGCAAAATCTATGGCTGGAATTGGAGCCTATTTGGGAGGAAGCAGAGAAGTAATTGACTTCTTGAAATACAACTTAAGATCTCAAGTATACGCTAAATCATTGCCAATGCCATTTGTAATTGGAGCATTAAAAAGATTGGACATGATGAGAAACGATTTGTCATTCAAAAACAAATTATGGGAAAATGTAAACCTGTTGCAAAACGGATTGAAAAACAGAGGATTTGAAATAGGAAGCACCAACTCATGTGTAACACCAGTTTACATGAAAGGATCGTTAGAAGAAGCAACTCACTTAGCATTTGACTTGAGAGAAAATTTCCGTATATTTTGTTCTATTGTGGTATACCCAGTGATACCAAAAGGAATGATTATATTTAGATTAATTCCTACTGCATCACATAGTAAAGAGGATGTAATAGAAACATTAGATGCTTTTGAGACAGTACACAAAAAACTAGTTGCTAAAGAGTATGACTTACCAGAAATGGCAACATTTAACTTGGTAGAAAACTAAGAAATTTACAGCTTATGATTTATCGAAAAACGTCTACCGAAAGGTGGGCGTTTTTTTGTTTAGAGGATAAACCAGATTCAATTTTCTAAAAAACTCAAGGTAACCTCATACAAAGGGTTTTTAATCATTTTGGATTTTAACCAGGCATAATAACTCACAAAAAACAAATCTTCTTCTTCAGAAGGTTTCCAGTCAAAGGTGGAATCTACTTGTGTTTCAAATGTTGCTGTTTCCACATGCTGAGGTTTTTTATGGTAAGTTTCAATCAGTTTCAAAAAAGGAAGGGCTAAGGCATTTGCTCCAACAAAATAAGAGCTTCTTTTTCTGAGAAGGCTACTAATAAGTGAATCCACATAATCAGTATCGCCTAATTCTATTGCGATTAAAATTTCAATAAACTTTTTGTTGATGAGCCATTCCAATCCCATGCTCTCAATGTACGAGCTGTCTTGTTGCCAAAGGAGAGTAATCAGTTGTTTCGCTTCAGTAAATTCTCCCTGTTGAAAATGTATCACTGTTCTTGCCAAGATGACTTGCAGATTTCCTTTTTCTCTAAAGTTTATCTTCCCGTTTTTAGGAATTAATTCATCCAATAAACTTCCAGCTTTGCTCCAATTTCCTGAGAAATTATAAGTTAGCGCTAATAGAGTTGTGTACCTTATTTTATACAATGGTAATACTTTTCATTGTAGCGAAGCATTTGAGAATGCATGTTCTCCAGGTTTTGGAGACTTTTCTTAAACTGCTTTTTCCTGAAGTAAATATGAGCCACCAAGTACAAAAGCTTTATGTGATAAGTAAGCTGTTTTTCTGTGTCAATATTACTGCCTTGGAGGTTTTTGATGTGCTTCTCGAAAAACAAATCCGTTTCAAAATAATTTTTCTTGTGAGAACCAGTAATGTTAGCTATTTCTGCAATTTGATTGAGCGACTGAAAAGTATAACCCACCTCATTGGTAATCCCAAACGATTGAAAACTAGTGGAGATTAACTCATCCAAATCTAGCGGTTTCTTTTGTTGATCGTGATCTAGGAATGCTTTCCTTACTAGCGCATACACCATATTTAAATTAGCATCATTGCTATAAGCTGTTTTGTTTGTTTCATAGGCATCAAACAAATCGGCTTGCAAAGGAGATAAAGCATGGTAAGAATATTGGATATAGGTTTGGTAGATTTCATTTAACAAATGAAAATCAGAAATCGCCTTTGCCTTTTGTTCAGCTTTGTGTAATTGTTTGTATGCTGTTTTGAAATGTTTCAGTTTAAATAATTTCTGGCTCAAGACTACTATTTTCATTATTTCTACTGGAGCCGTTTGTTCCGTTTCTATAATACAACCCGCAGCAAAATCAGTTAAGCGATCTGTCAAGCGTTTTTTCAAAACATTATAGGCGTTAGCACTCATTTGAGCTTTCATTTCATTAGCCTGCCCTTTAACTAAAGCCTGAAACAGCTGTATGTTTTTTGTGTCGCTTCTTTTGTTCCTTTTTTTCAAATGAGCAACAAACCCAGAGCGTTCTGCAGGATTTAATAGAGAAATAAGCACCTCAGTGTCATTCATATATAGTAATAAATAGATTTATAAATTAATTAATAACAATTAGTTATAATAATTTATAGATGTAAATATAGTAATAAAACTTGAACCTTTCAGTTTCACAACTTTTGTGGATGCTCCATATTTGCAGTGTAATAATTAAAAACAAAAACTATGGAAACGCAAACAACAAACGAAACGAGCAACACAGAACAAGTAAAGGTAAAAGCAAACAACAAATTTCAAGGAATACGACCAACCCCAGCATTTATTGGAGCATCTTGGGCGGCATTGGGATTAGGATTAATTTCTTACTGCATTGGGTTATGGAATGCAACTATGGAACTGAATGAAAAAGGGTATTATTTTGCCATTATTCTATTTGGATTGTTCTCAGTAATATCGGTACAAAAAAGTGTGAGAGACAGATCGGAAGGAATAGAAGTAACCGATATATATTACGGAATAAGTTGGGTGATGACTATTACCTCTATTGTATTACTGGGAGTAGGACTAAGAAATGCAGACTTGGATTTAAGTGAAAAAGGATTTTACGGAATGTCTTTTGCTTTGGCTTTATTTGCCTCAATTGCAGTACAAAAAAACACAAGAGACATTAAAGTAATTGACAAGCTTGAGTAATAGAATTACACCATAAACTATATTTAAACGTCTACCGAAAGGCGGGCGTTTTTGTTTACAATAACAAATTAACATTTCTAAAAAGCTTTCTATCCTCCAACATAAATTCCAAAATTGGACGACACTTATTTTTGCAAGCAGGATAAAAACCTTGGTGATTTCTTTCTTTGCTTTTGGTAGTATTTCCCCACCAAAACTCTGCTATGGCAATGGGTTTTAATTGGTACGAAAAAGCGAATTGTAACAACTTGGGAGCTGCACATTCTCCAGCTGCAGCAGGGGGGTTTCCGTGAGCAGAGTCCGCAAAGATTTCAATTACATTTTTCTCAACACCATATTTTGTGGTAAACAAATAATTCTCGAACAACCTGTTTTGCAAAGCATACGATTTTTGTTTTCGGGTTTCAGTTAGTTCGTTTATCTCAATTTGGTCGGTAGAGTTTTTAATTTTCTTCCCAATTTCGGCAAGCTCAGTCATGCCTTTATTTATAAAAAAGTCATCTGTAGCCACATCAAAAACAGAGGGCACAAACTGGGCACAGTTTTTATTCTCAGGAAACTTCCCTGACATAGTTCCCAAATATCCAAAAGTATTATCTGGTTTTTGAACCACTATCACCCCAAACATTTTCCCTTTTTGGGTTTCAAAATCATAATTCCAGTTAGGAGATTCTACCGCAATAAACTTTTGAAATTCTTTGGCAGCAATACGCACAATTTCTGGCAGGACAGTCCCAAAAGGATTGTTTAGCTCTTCGGGGATTTCTATCCCAGAAATATCGGTTTTGAAATTGAAAATAAGTGAGTTTTGCATTTAAACTTGGTAAGTAAGGTATTCGGCAATAATTAAGAAAAACCCATCAGGATCTCTTAAAGAGTATTCTTTATTTTGCAAGCTAGCACTCACTTCAATTTCTAAGGAGAATATCATTAGCTCTTCAACTTTTACTGCTAAAACGGTATCAAGTTTTGTCATGGCTTTACAATAAATTTCTTTGTGAGAATTCCAATTTTCAGGAAATAAACATTTGGTGACAAATCAGAAACGTCAATTTGCTTTGTAGAACAAATTTCTCCAGAACGTATAGTTTTTCCTAAAACTGAAATAATTTTATAGTCAACACAATCATTTGTCTCTAATTCAACAGTAAGATAATCTACTACAGGGTTTGGGTAGATATGAAATGACATTTTATTGGAAATAAATTCAGTAATTGAACTAAGAAAGTTGTTTTTTTTGAAAACCCATGCTTTGTTGGTTGAGCCAAAACTATTCGGGTCAAACCCTCCAAAATAAGTTGCATTTTCACCTACAAAAGGAGAATTAACAATGCACCTATTCGAAACCAAAGCCGAGTCGTTTATCCCGATACTTCCGTTTATTTCTTCCAAGCTGTATTGTGCAATAGAATTACGTTTTGCAAACAAACCACCCTTATAATAGCTGTTCCAAGTTGGGTGTCCTCCTCCTGTAATTAAAGCTTCAAATCCAACAAGGTGGGAGGTGTCGGAAGTAACTGGGTCAATATATTCGTAAAATTCATTGTAAGCTCCCAACAAATACGTTACAGAAGAACCAGGCAAATAGCTTTGGACTAATGCTGAAATTTTAGTTTCATATATTCTGTTAAATCCTCCAGAATTATTTTGCTCAAGCCTATAAATAACCCCTTTTGATTTTCCATCTGGGCACCACATCAAAAGTAGAGCTTGACTAGTATCGTTTGGATTATTGATTGTAGTTAATCCCCGTATCCCACCTACTGCAGAATTAATAGTTGTGCTGAGGTCACTAAAGTCATGTACAACAGAATAGGAAGGTGAAGAACCATCTATTCTTTTGTAAAGTTTATTTCCAGATGAAAAATATAAAGTGTTGTTAGCTGTTACAATCCCTAAAGGGCGAATACTTACTGGGCCATACTCAGCAGTAGAAATCCAAGTAATTTTGCTTGGTGTAGTTGGGTTATATTTTCCAACAAATATTCCTTTCACACCTACTGTTGCATAAATTCTTTCTAAGCCTGTTGTGGAATCCTTGTAAACCTCAATATCTCTAATAGAATAATTCTCACCAGCAGGAAAATTACCTTGTGTTATTTGACTTTCTGCCCAAGTGCCAGTAGCGTCATTTCTAGTAAAGGTTTTTACTTTTACAGTTCTTGATATGTAATCAGGAGAATAGCCAGCAGCAATTAAAATTGTGTCAGGCGAAACCAGTTGATTACCCAATGCGTCTTGAGTGAAAACGACTTGCTTTAATACTTCTGGCCTTAAATAATTTGCCCCAAGAAAATGATCTTCTTGCCATTTTCCACCCGAATTATCCATCCTCAATATTTGTCCCCAACCCTTGCTAGAGTTTGTTCCTCCATACCAAATATTGTTTCCATCTTGCCAATAACCAAGGGAGGCAAATAATTTGTTTTTATGACTAACTAGTTGTAGTATTTCTGAACCACCAAGGTAATTATTGTTGGAGTCAACATATCCAGCAGTGTAAGATTTACTCCATACTTGAGCTTTTAGCTCTTTTCTTTGGCAAATAAACACACTCACAAATAAGGTCAGTATAATTAAAAAATTTTTATTCATTTTTTTACTTTTTTAATGCAAATTACTAAAAACCCTTAACTTTACCTCATGGAAAGAATAGATTCTTTTTTATGAAAGAAGGAAACAGACAAACTTAAAAGAAGTTAAACTATTTGAAACCAAAAAAAGAGTCACATTTCTGTAACTCTTTTGGCATTTATATTAATTTATGATGTAACCCTAAAGCTTTACAATTTTCTTCATTACCTTTTTATTGGTGTTTATTCCTTTAATTTCCAAGAAATAAAACCCTTTTGATAAATTACAGACATTTAAAATAGGAGTATTTATAGCTGTAAGTATTTGCTTCCCGTTTACACTAAAAAGAGTAGCAGTATAATCGAAATTACCTTCTACAGTTATATTAATAATGTCTCTAGTTGGGTTAGGATAGATGTTAGCAGTAATTGTTTCGATAGTTTTTAATGAAACTGACGATCCGCCACCTCCAGAAGAAGAAGTAGTTGTGTCTCCTGTATTGGATGTAATTAGCTCCCAACTAGCAACAGCTCCTCTTGAAATAGTATCGCATACTCCACAAACCTCCCCAGTACTAGAGTTTTTTACTGTTTGGCAAATTTTAAGAGAATCCAATAAAGTAGCAGTAAAGTTTAAAATTTTAAAATTCCCAGTTGTAGAATCCTGCGCAAGTATGTTGCCGTTAAAATCTGAGAGAACCCAGAAATAGGTGTTTGCACTAGCAGGAGTTACAAAGTATCTTGCAGGCGTATACATATTGACCAGAGTAGCAGTAGAAGAAGAAATTACACTTCCAACATTACTACACTGAGTGTAAGAAAAAGTTATTGTTGAGGTTAAAAGTAAAGCGATAAGTAAATTTTTTTTCATGGCAAATAGGTTTTAATGAATTAGTATAATTTGAACTTCAATTGTCTATTTTTTTTCTTCGACACATTTAATTCAACACCACGAATGTCGACTACATCAAGACAATAAGCTTCACGCCTAGGAGTGAAAAGCTTAAATTCATTGGTAAAAACGAAAAATAAATAAGATTAGCTGTTTGATATTTTTATGGACTCCATAAGCAAGGAAATCTTTTTATATTTAGATTCTTTAATTTCAAAATACTCATACATTCTTCTTAGCGAAGAATTGATTCCATCTACACTCAAAAAAGCTTTATCTGCAATTTCTTTATTTGGAATCACGGGGTCTTCTAATAAAATACTCAGAACTTTCCAGTCTGTTTCATTTAATTTTCTGGAAATTACTTGCTCCAGTTTATCTTTGTCAAGAGAGAAAGTTTTTGACTCTGTTACTAATGCCGAGTCTATGTTTTTTAATCGCTCTAGTTCTTCTAATAATTTTGTTCTTTTTTTTCGGTTGGAGTTAATAACAACTCGGAAGTAAATAAAAATCATTGCCAACACAAGAAGTGAAATAAACACAATAGCATAAGTCCTATTCAGGTTTTTCAGTTTTAATTGAGCCTGCTGTTTTTCATTCTCTATCTTGTTTTCATAGAGTTTCGCATCAAAATCATTCTGAATCGTTTTTCTTATAATAGCCGTTTTGTTTTTTTGCTTTTGAACAGTATCGTTATAAAGCACATATTTTTCGTGCATTTTTAAGGACAAATCGAATTTGTTTTGAGCTTTGTAGCAGGAGTATAATAGGTTATATAAATCCGCTTTCAGCTTTGGGCCCATTTCATTGTTTGCCATTTCCAGAATTTCTTCTGCTTTTCTAGTAGAACCTTTTAAATCGGAATCCAAAGAGAGAGAAGCTTTAAATATTAGTCGTTCAAGGATCTTGCTTTTATTTTCTATCTCCTTGTCTGCCTCTAGACTTTTATCAATAAACAGTATTGCTTTTTCATTATTTTCAAGCTTTTGATATGTTTGAGCGTATAAAAAATAGCACTGAGCAATAGAGACTTTATTGTTGCTTTTTTTTAAAAACTCTAGAGATTGTTCGCCCGTTTTTAAAGCTTCTTCATAAAGCCCCTGCTTGAAGTAAACAGAAGCAATGTGCAGCAAACCACCACCAGTTCTCTTTTCAAGACCTATTTTATTATAAAGAGCATTGGAACTAGAAAGAAACTCCAGGGCCAATTCATAATCATCTATAAAATAATAGACTAATCCTAGACTGTTTAACATTCTTGCCTCTCCTGTTTTTACTTTTTCCTCTCTAAAAACAGTCAAGCTTTGTGAAAAATAATTTACCGCTTCTTTATAGTTGTTTTCCTCTCCACATAAGTTTCCAAGGTTAGCGTATATACTGGACAATTCAGACCGACTGCTTACTTGTTCAAACAAAGCAATTGCTTTTTCCAAAACTACCTTTGCTTTTTTAGTATCTCCTTTTGTATAATAAGCACATGATCTTTCGTTCAGAGCGTTTGCCATTTCTGAAGTAGAGTTATTTTTTTTTGCTAGATTATAATGGAAATTAGTTAGTTCTATTATCACATCAGGCTCAGCATAAGTATGTTTGAGGTAGTACTTTTTAATAACTTTAAACCTGAGCGAATCTGACATTTCCAAATTAGCCCAAACAGTGATTAAAGAATCCGATTTTTTTTGAAAATCACTACAAAGCCCAATAGATATAAAGAGAAGAAATATTACACTAAGATTTATTTTTTTTATGAGCATGTTTTTATCCTTAAATCTTTCACTAAAGACATCAAATATATTAAAGTTTTACTTTTCAAAGTTATAATGAAACATAAAATTCTACTAACTTTAATGCATGGCAAGAATAGATTCTTTTTTATGGTCGGTACGGTTATACAAAACCCGAAGCAAAGCTTCAGAGGCATGTAAGAAGAATAAAATTGCTATAAACGGATCAGAAGCAAAGGCATCTAAAATAGTGGCTGTAAACGACCAAATCATGGTTAAGAAAAGTGGAATTAAATACGAATACAAAGTATTGGATATTGCCACAAAGAGAATGGGAGCAAAACTAGTTCCCGATTTTATTCTTGAAATAACATCTTTAGAAGAAAAGGAAAAACTAAAACTCCAGCAATTAGCCCAAAAAACCTACCGAGACAAAGGAGCAGGGCGTCCCACAAAAAAAGACAGAAGAGACTTAGATGGATTTATGGATTAATATCAGGTGTAATTCCGTTTTTCGTCATAATGAGGAAGATATTTTCTGTCTATATTTATACCAGACAAACACCAACAACCTATGAAATCAGAGTATAAAACAACTTGGACAAAAAAAGAATTTAAAGCCTACGTGCTTTTATACTGTAGTCAAGCATATTTTACTGAAAGCAATGCAGAGAGAGGGCTTATTGTAAGTAAAGTAGGAAGAGAAGATTACAACCATATCTACGAAGAATTAGAAAAGGATAACGACTACGCAAGAGTTCAAAAGATTATGAAAACATCCAAAAGGATGAATTACCATCACGATAATTTGATAAAAGACATGAAAGAAGTGTTTTTTGCAGATGGAGATTATAGCATCTTGGAACAAAACCTATTGCTTACGTTAAAGAAAATCTTGCAATAGATTAAATCTCTTTTTCTTTAATTTTTGTCATAGCTCTTTCGGCAATTGCCGTAATAGAGAGTGAAGGATTTACCCCAGGGTTTGCAGAAATCATGGAGCCATCCACTACCAGCAGGTTTTCATAACCAAATACCTTATTGTCTTTATCTATTGCCCCAGTAGAGGAGTCTTTCCCCATTACTGCACCACCCAAAACATGAGCAGTTGAAGGAATTCCAGCCAGAGTTTCTAATCCAAAAGAACTCATTTTTCCATTTAGTATTTTGCTGTAAGCTTTTGCCAGTTTTATAGATTCTGGAATAAAAGGAGTCGGTTTTTTACCCGTGCTCATTCTTGAACTCATTTTTCCAAAAACATTTCTTTTAAACTTAAGAGTGCTGTCCAGTGTTTGCATAAACAAAAGCACGACTGTACTTTTTGCCCAGTCGTTTACCCAGTATATTTTAAAGTATTGAATAGGAGATTTTATCAAAGCAACAAACACTTTTACTATTCTTACAAATGCATTGCTTCCTGTAGCATAAGGCAAATGCAACATTTTCCAAAAGTTGGATCCTTCCGAATAACGAACCACCTCTAAATGGCTGTTTTCATCTGCATGTAAGATACTTCCTATCGCAACCCCTTTGGAGTAATTTTTCCCTTTATCCAGAGTAGAAATACTGATTAAGGTTTCGCTATTGGCTCTTATGTCTTCTCCCAGTTTATCCGATAAATTAGGTAAATCTTTCAGTTTTAATTGGAGCAGTAATTTTATTGTTCCCAATACTCCACCAGAAAAAACAACTCCTTTTGAAGTGATTTTTCTTTTGTTTTTAATCCACTTTGTACTGTTTTTTATATAAACAGAATAACCCGTTTCACCTCCAGCCTTATTGATGGGAGCAACTTTATATACTTCGGTTTCTGCCATTATTTCTGTCCCATTATTCTGAGCTAAATGAAGGTAGTTTTTGTCCAAAGTATTTTTAGAATTGTTTGGGCAACCAATCATACAAGCTCCACAATGATTACACCCTGTTCTTTCGGGACCTTTTCCATCAAAATAAGGATCAGGAACTGTTACATCTTTTTCTCCAAAATAAACCGCAACATTAGTTGGGTTAAATTGTTCTTTAATTCCCAGTTCTTCACTCAAGGTTTGTAAATCTTTATCAGCCTGAAAAAGAGCGGGGTTTCTAGTAGCTCCAAGCATTTTTAATGCTTCTTCATAATGCGGTTTCAGTTCTTTTTCCCAATCGGCCAATTCACTCCAGCTACCAGAGGTGTAAAAATCAGTTTTTGGAATTGGTAATGTGTTTGCATACACCAAAGAGCCTCCTCCAACACCAGTCCCAGATATAATTGCAATGTGTTTAAAAACACTAATTTTCATTATTCCAAAAAACCTGAAAAAGGGAATCCAAAGCCATTTTTTTAAGTTCCAATTCGTTTTAGGGAAGTCTTTTGCTTTGTACCACTTTCCTTTTTCTACTACCAACACTTTGTATCCCTTTTGAGATAAACGCAATGCACTAACAGACCCTCCAAATCCACTTCCAATTATTATATAATCATAGTCAAATTTGCTCATGGGTTTTAAAGTCTAGTTTTAATTGAAAAAAGGTTTTTCTTCTCTCAAATATAATCAATAATTTAAGCCAAAACGTGCCGAAAGTCACAATTCATTTTAATTTTACATTTTAAAATATACAATCTATGATTTCAGTTGATAATTTGGCAGTAGAATTTAGCGGAACTACATTATTTAGTAATGTTTCTTTTGTAATAAACCCTACTGATAAAATAGCTTTGATGGGTAAAAACGGAGCAGGAAAATCTACCATGATGAAAATTGTGGCAGGTGTTCAAAAACCGACCAAAGGAAATGTAAGAGCAAATCAAGATTCTGTGATTGCTTATTTACCTCAACATTTATTAACCGAAGACAATTGTACCGTATTTGAAGAAGCTGCAAAGGCTTTCAAACAAGTGTTTGAGATTAAAAACGAAATGGAAAAGCTCAATAACGAGCTGTCCACCCGAACTGATTACGAAAGTGACGAATACATGAAAATCATAGAAGATGTATCCGACCTAGGTGAAAAATTTTACGCTTTAGAAGATGTAAACTAT